>Ga0157364_1006948_pt1 | contig 11676 bp, 7 predicted proteins | sample AttsexASBM2_FD_111476 | JGI IMG/M metagenome (GOLD analysis project Ga0157364, IMG submission 111476) | Fungus gardens microbial communities from leaf cutter ant in Ribeirão Preto, State of São Paulo, Brazil - Atta sexdens ASBM2 | ecosystem: Host-associated > Fungi > Mycelium > Unclassified ...
GTGCGTGCGGGCGTGCGTGCGTGCGGGCGTGCGTGCGTGCGTGCGTGCGTGCGTGCGTGCGTGCGTGCGTGCGTGCGTGCGTGCGTGCGTGCGTGCGTACGTACGTACGTACGTACGTACGTACGTACGTATGTATGTATGTATGTATGTATGTATGTATGTATGTATGTATGTATGTATGTATGTATGTATGATGTATGTATGTACGTATACAATATCACAATATGCGCCTTGGTTCTTCTTTCACACAAGTGACTTCTTGTTAAATGATAAGCTAAAAGTGTGCAACTAGCTATGAACATCAAGCTTTGATTGCAATCTGACGTATATCAAATCTACCGAATAATTACAATTACAGATAGGTCAACGATGTTAAAACAACACTCAAAGTTATCAAATATAGCATTCACAATTTAAGTAGTCGAATGATAGGTAAGATTACAATTTGCATTGTTGACTTTGCGTCCTTTTAATCTAGGACAAAATTGTGAATGCCAATGTGCACGATATGTGACTACTGCTTACGTAACGATGCATAGTTAAGAACATTTATATGTATGCGTGAATACATGCGCGCGAAGAATAGATGCGTTTTATCAATGTGATCAATTTGTATATGTAACGCTATGTGTTCTCCTGAATAAGTCAAATATTAAATAATTGAAGGCGTTACATTAGCATTGTCTTTCTCATTCGCTTAATTCATTTCACGAATGTTCGATTATACAATTTTCGGTACTATATCTTGTATCGTTATTTTCTAGCATTTTTTTATTGTACCTTAGTCAAGAGTGAGACTCAGCATTAACATCAAAATATAAATTAAATAAGGCGTATTTTGTTTAAATCAGCAATACGAATGTGTCATGCATGAAAATATTTAACAAGTTGTTTATCAATAAATAATATGTCTGATAATTGACATATCTAAAAATATGTTCGAAAGAAAAATAAATTCTAATTATATGTGCATGCTAGAAATCTTAATTTTTATCAACAATTGTTTTTAATTATCAAATGTCCATTTCACCTTGCATTTAAAAGCAATCTTGGTGGATCTTCCATTATCCATCAAGTGTTTAGAAAAAAAAATTAAAAATAAATTGTTGATGATTGAAAACTTATACTGACGACGTAATAATATTCCAATTGTGATAAAATTTGCTGCATAAACATGTTATATTTGCTTTTGAATATTCTTTGATAAATAATTGCTTATAGAAAGTATGTCATCTAGCTTATTAATATGTAGATGAATTATACGTTGCTCATACAATACAATTCGATTCTTACGTTGTGCCTAAATTGATAGGATAAAAATGTTAAATGGTCAACTGAATTTTATTAATATTTTTTCAAATCAGAGCATCACAGAAAACGAACGTAAGAAAAAATGTATTGTAGAAAACTTTATAAATATTGTACGATCAGTATTGTATCAGATTTTATACATACACAAAAATGTACGGATTGCTGATAGAGTAAAGTACTGCGTCATTTGATTGGAAAAAGTAAGAAAGCGTTGTATAGATTCATATCTATTTGTGTGTGCATGGAAAGTATGCTCGTTAACATTAGACCTGTTCTTTTTGGCTGAACTTTTGCACCAGTTCATCTTTTTTCTTTTTCCCTTCTGAAGAAAAAAGGAAGAAAACAGGTGGTGCAAAAGTTCAACTAAAAAGAACAAGCCTATTTTGTAACACGATTATTAGCAAGGGGTGGACAATCGTATCTTGTATAAATCAATGTGACTTAGTGACATTGAATACGATGATCGAGCTGCTACGAACTTACTCTTTAATCAATGAATGCCCTCGTTATTTGTGAATACTGAAGGCGAAGAAGGAGATATTGTTTAAAATGCTGTATAATATATTATGTATTTGATAATGAGACGATGAGAAATATACATCAAACGATTTGTTATTATTATACAAAATGCAAACTGTGTACATGGATAATTAATAAGGAAGGAAGGTTCACGAGGCTGTAAAAAAATTTTGTTCAGTTTTATACGGCGATAACGTTTGTAACTTGTGAATTTCAAGAATTCCATCGTTCAAACAATCTTCCCGGGATAAATCGTCATTGATTGTTAATTGCATTTTTGTAACTTTGAAAGTTCCTGTGTAAAGTAAAAACAAGCGCGTGATCCGAAGTGATAAAAATCTTTGTACAGAAATTATTACACAGAAAAAAGAATAGAATAAAATGAATTTCAAAGAATTTGATACTTCGCGAACGTTCCTTATCGAGAAGCCATTTGAGATCCTTTTTCATGAAGCGCAGTTAGATGAATAAATAATTCTATACATTTTAAGCAACCGGAAGATTATAGTACCACATCAAATCACATTGCTGTTTTACATAATATTTCTTTAATAATTATGGTACTGACAACATCGTTGATACGTTGCAAAACATCGCTCGCCGATCGTCGTCTGTCGAAGGAGGAATCTTTCAAAATATTCCGAGGAACTTACTCGGGGGACAGGCCGGCAATTGGCATGCTTTCTCTTCCATCTCAGTTTCCGCATCATTACAGTCGTGCAGGCAATGCCGCCACCTGATCTGTCGACCCTTGCCGCAGGTGACGCTACAGCTGCTCCAGTCCATCCACCTGCCCCACTTGCGACGCGATTTTCTCCTCGTTCGATATTCTCCTCGCGCGAATCTCGAACCGTTAGAACGCATTTGGGATGTTCTTTTACCTGCCAAAATTGCTTCCTTTGCAAAGCGCTGGCGATTGTCAGTATTCTCAGCAATCTTGGATGTAGAACTTGAGATGTCTTTCTTCTTCACGTTCATCTTCGGTTCCTCCTTGATTGTGCGATTTTTACAAGAATCCCTTTCTTTTATAGAATTATATAGAATTTCATTACGATTGCTCACATAAACTTGCAGTTCGTTTATCTGGAAACGAAGGATCTCTACACTAAACTCTGATATAATCTGCAAGAAAGATATCTGACAACAGTTTCTTACCTTGGTGATTAACTTTTCAGCAAGCTCTTTAATTTCTTCGATCGATCTTACAGCACGATTACCTTGAGTCCTTCTGTATCTTGTCTTCTCATTTTTTGTGTCTCCGATTCCTTTTTCGGTATGTTTGAAACGTGTCGATTCCTTTGAGTTCTTATCGTTTCGTAAATACTTAGACATAACTTGCTGGTTTCTCTTCGCTCGCAACTTTGCGTCCTCCGATAATTCTACAGACATCTCGTTCATATGATCGTACTTTTCTTTTTTTGTATTTCGATTTTCGATTCTCGGCATGTTGGATTCAATCGGATGAGCTTCCATTTCGACTTCCGCATTATAGAACGATGTATTTTCAGAATCGCTTGTTTCCTGACCAGACACGTTTCTGGGATCTTGCTTCTTCAAAGTAATCTTTACTAGAACGTTATTAGCTTTCTTTTTTTCAGCGGAATCAAAATTCGGAGTAACATTTGGATTAACATTGAGAATTTCATCGCTTGTATTATATTTCGGTAACATAATCGAGCAAGGACTAGTCCCGAATGAATCCGTCCAATTATTAGGACTGATAAACGATGACTTGTTCGTAGGAATTTTTTCGATACGAACATGCAATTCCGCTTTTCCAATGTGCACAACAGGTAACATTACGGCGTTTTTTTGTCGCTGTTCTTTTGTCAAATTTCTATTTATTAATGACGCATCTTCTTTCCGATTAATTAAAGCTTCCGTTTGTTCGTTAGCATTGTCAATATTATTGTTGAAATCGCTATTTTCGGATTCTCTTTTTTCTATTTTCCGCAACTTGTCGATTGCTTTAGCACGCATTCTGATTTTTTGAGTGTTTTTATTTCTTTTTTCTATAAATAAATGAGATAAATAGAAAAGAATTCGTTTTGAGAAACTAAAAATTCAGATTTGATTTTGTGTAGTATGTAATATATTCGCGATATATATATTGCATGTTATCTATGTTATGTCTATCACATCTTCTATAAATTAAAAGTACATCTTTGGTTTTAAATACTTTCTTTGTAAGGGTTTTATTTTTTTATATAATTTTTAATATATTTAACTTTTAACTATTTAATTTTTATTACATGTCATTTAAATAACAACAAAATGATAACAATAAAATGATTTAGATAAAACAAAATGATAAGATTGCTTTAAAACATTTGTAAAAATAGGTGAAAACTATCCTCCTTGACACTCAGTAAATAATCATAAAAAGTGATAACGTGTAAGTGAAAATAAGCTATGTATGCGCATTAAATAAAAGCACTTAATGTGCGTTTTATCACTTTTTACAATTATTTATTGATTATCAGGAGAGAAAGGATAAGCATAGTTTTCATCCATTTTTACAAACGTTTTAAAGCAATCTCATCATTTTATTTGTAATAAAAATTAACATGTCATTTCTCGCTTCTGATATCATGATTCTGTGTGGTTGTAATGATTACTCAGGGGTTTTAAGGATTAAATTTATTTTAAATCTGTTTTAGATTAAAAATAAAGAATCTAGGTAAGCAATCTCTCTCTTCTTAATACTGCATCTAATTTTGAGTTTTATTTGATTTGTAAAAATATCATCTCTTATAACATATGTTAGGATTTAAATGACCATATTTATGCCCAGTTTCACAACTCATTAACTTTTAACCGAGATTTAATAGAAATTTAACTTATTTTAAGTTAAATTTCTGTTAAAAGTTAACTATGAGTTGTGGAACTAGGCTTTAGTGAAATGAATATAATCTGATATATTTTCGAAATAAAAGAGAACATACTCAAGTTTGGATTTTTCGTTTTTTTCGTGACAAGCTGATTGGGAGACTTCAAAGCACTTTGTGCTTTGTGCTTCTTATTTTTATTTTTCGTCTCAACGTTATGTTTAGAATGTCCAATATTTCCCTTCACGCGTTTCCTACGATGACCATTTTCCGACAAGATTCCTCGTTTGTGTCGTGATTGCGGTACCGTGGTATCCACAATGGTATTAGATTGGTTCTCATACTCCGAACGTGATACTTTTGATGTCGCGTCACTAAATATGCTTGTCTCATCAGTCTTGCGCTGGAAATTTCGTGGAAGCAAATTCACGGAACTTGGTCTGCGATGAACAATCGGTTCATTTCTCTTGACGCGAATATGACTCGCGAGATTCTGATCGTTCATATCCTCCATTATAACTGGACCGTTAAAATCCATCAAAGTTCTTGTATTTAAGCTGGCGTTTTTATATCCTTCAAGATTTATATCTCCTGCTGCTCGAAATCGCAAAGTCTCGTTCGGGAATCCTGATCTGACAATTTCGAGAGCTTTATTTCCACGAAGTGGTCTTCCCTTCCAAAAACTTACGGAGGAATTATGTGCTACTTTGTCCTCTCGAAAATCTACAAAGTAAACATTTTTTTCTGGAAAAAATGCAGAGGATTGAGCATCAATTTTATTGAGCTTATAACCATCATCATCGTTGTTGACTTTTTTATTAAACAACTTCTCAGAAGTAAAATCTTTTAAAACCGATTTTAACTTAAATTTATGAGAATAAAGAAAGTTGATAAAATCATGAATTATAATCATGTGATTCTAAAATTCAGAAATTTATGAAGAACGGAATCGATCAATTTGGCATCTAAAAAGCTATTTATCATTTGTTCCAATAACATTTGTCGCCTTTGCAAGTGTATACAGAAGCATTCGGCACAACAGATAAAAAAGTTACGAACTGTGATGACAGATACCTGGATATGTTTTATTTTCAGTCACGGCGAAGCAAAAGAGCAGCGTCAATATCCAAACAGTCGAGTGGATTACCAATCTCGGCATAACACGATACGTTGGAAAGGAACCGATACAGAACGAGTAATCATGAGCGTTTTCCAAATTGTTTATAGGTGTTAAGTGATTGAAACGGACATGCCTTGTTACAACTCAACTTTAATCATTTATCGGCGAGAAAACAGAAACAATAACAGGGCCCGAATTTACAATCGTATCTATATTCAAGTCGCATATAAAAGAATTATCAATTATTTATTAATTTATGTATTAATTATAGCATTTATTATTAAACGGATTACGTCATCATAGATTGTTTAGACTAAAAATGGAAAAAGGATTCCGTTTTAAGCGTTATTCTCTTCTGTATATTTTTAAAAAGCATCATTCGGAAATTTCATTTATGCTGTTTATTAAGAAGATGTTTAATTACAAGATAATTGCACTCGTTAAATTTAAAAAATCATCCATTCATTTAATATAAAAAATGCAAAACTCCTTTTCATTTTTATATAGAATTAAAAGTGCTACTGTAATTCCTATAGTACATATCTCTAGTGTTATTCTGGCACTGATTGTTTTCCCCACATCAATAGAATTGACATGTGCTGACTTCACAAATCCTTTGATATCGGTTTTTGCAAAGTTAGCACATTGTATTATACAGAATGTATCCGTACAGGGTGTATAAGTATGCTAAAGTGATTGCTGATACAAATTCAAGACTAAAACTTATATGACGATTTGGAAACGGTTTTTCAAGGATACAATTAAGATATCAAAGATGTTTTTTTAGACAAAATTTCGTTTTTTTTTCAAAAATGTTAAAAACCGAATTGTAACTTGATATATGTTTAATAGATATGAAAACTTATCTTTTGGGATTATACATTATCTTTTTATTCAATCAGGGACGGATCTAAGAATAAGCAAGACCCCTTTTTTTATGAAAAAAAAAAAAACTGGTACGTCATTGATTTTTTTATGATAAATCCGCAGAAAAAAGCTCTCTAACATTTTCGATAGAACAAGCTATTTTCGAGATAAAAAATAAATTAGAATTCGTAGATGCAAATGAACAAAGTTGTTTTATTTGATTATTACCCATATAGCATAAAATATTTTTTAAATGTTTTTATGTTTCGTATGTTCAGAGTTGGGGCTCTAGTACAAAAAAATTTATTTGCTCATAGCTCAAAAAAATATGTAAAAATCTTTGATTTCTATTATCAACTTACGGATTATTGAAACGATTCGGATTGAGTGTTTCTAAAAAGTAATTCAATTACATTAAGCTCCAGAAGAAGTGACTTACAATAAATTCATTCTTTTTTTTTATGGATCCTCTGCGAATGAATTCTGATGCAATTCTGACAATTGTGCCATTGTTATAGATAAATTCTAATGCAATTCTGCGGATAAATTCTGATACAATTCTACGGAGGAATTCTGATGCAATTCTGTAATTGTGCCATCGTTGCCTTTAACATTTGATCAGTTACTGAAGCTGGTGCAAAGTCAGATCCATTGAAAAGATTATCATTAAAAGGATAAATTCCTGAAACTTTAAATCCTGATTCAGCATTGGGTATTGTTGCAAGTTGCTTATAAACGATATTGAATAGACAGGCCACTTGATATTCAATCACTCCTCTGGATGCTGTGTCATCCATTTGTCGCACTCAATTGCAAATTTCGTTTTTAAAGAATTGAATATTGATATATCCAGCGGTTGCATTTTATGATTGCTATGAGGAGGAAGAATAAGTATTATTATTCTATTGTCACAAGCAAACCGAACAGCCTTCAAACTAATATGTGAAGAATCATTGTCAATTATAAGCAGAACAGGATCATTTTTCGTCGGATGTGCATATTTTTTGAAGTGATGCATCCACATTAAAATTAAGTTCGTGTTAATATAAGCACTGTCTGAAACCATATAAACCGAACCAGTTGGTCCATCTTTTAGTAATTCAGTTCAGGGCATTTTCGAGGATAGATGAAAGCCGAAGGAATAAAATGACCTGATGCACTCATGCAACAAATGACCTGTGACTTTTGGAATTCTTTTTGAGAATATACTCATGTCGACTTTTGGATTTTTTTTTTGAAACTTTTTTCTTCTCATTTGATGTGACTTTTGGAATTTTTTTTGAAAATGTATTCATGTCGACTTCATCCATATTATAGATACGGTTAGGTTTAAATTTGTATTTATCATTTAATTCCAAGATTTTTATAGAATCTGTCAACTTGAATTTTGTTGAATCCTGTTGCTCTTGCTAAACTAACAGATATGGATTGACGCTCAATGTGTAAATCATCATGTCGAATAAGAAAGCTATCTAGCTATCTCAATTGCGACCATTCTTATTGCAGTGTCGAAAGGATGAGATATTTTATTTGATTCAACAAAGTCAAAAGCTAGCCTGCGAGCGTCATTAAAAATCAAATAAAAAAATAGATGAATTGAAAAAATGATAGATGAATTGTTTTTCTTGAGCAACATCAAATGTAGACTTGAAACGTCCTTGAAAAAACGATGCACATGGAATCTTCAATCTTTTTCCCAATACAGATTCACTGATACCAATCTTCTCAGCTGCTTTTCTTTTGGTAAATCCTTTTTCAAGCAATTTCATTACTATATCTAATTGATCTTGAGTAACAGGTTTTCTCCTTGTATTTTATTTTTTATAGTTTCTTGACATTTTCTTAGATTACATCTTAAAATATATAAAAAATTAATATATTTAAAACAGTTTTAAAGCTGGAAACACAATAAAAAGCGCAAACAATAGGAACAGGAAGTAATAAATTTCAATTCTTATTAATTTGTTTAATAAATTTCAATTCTTATTAATTTGTTTAATAAATTTCAACCTATTAGAAATATATACTAGAATGAATGCTTTCTGATAGATTTCTTATTCCCTGTTCCTATCAATCCTATCGCCTGTGTCTTTCATTGTGTTTCCGGCTTAAGTGTGTACATGTGTTTGAGATGTTGATTATCGTTTGTACTAAGATTAATTTATGCAGCTTAAGCCTAGTTGAACCAACGTTACTTTGATTTTAAGCAAAACTTAAAATTTTCTCTATCTCGTTTTAAAACCGAAAAGAGACAGGAACTAAGAGAGTTTTAAGTTTCGCTTAAAATTAAAGTAACGTTGATGCAATCGGGCCTAAGTATAGGTACCGCAGCGTATACTTAAGTCAATAGTTTTAAAAACTAATAGCGTTTTTGGCCCGACCGGTTTGCATTAATCTAGGTACCGATCGTGTAACTCTTTCTTTGGAGCGGAAAAGTGAAAAGTGAAAATTTTTATGTACAGTTGCTTTATACCAATTCTCAGATAATTCTCACTTGTGACGTCATAACTCATTGTCAGTTGAATGCGCATTCCTTTTGCATTTTGACAAATGAGATTCAACTGAATTTTTATCTACAATCTACACAAAATTGAGACCATGTGCTTTAAGTCCGGTTGCACCAATGTTACTTTGATTTAAATGAGACTTAAATTAATTCTATCTGTCTCGTTTTAAAGTTGAAAGAGATAAAGAGAATTTTAAGCGTTGCTTAAAGTCAAACGTTGCAACAGGCCTTAAAGTGAATCTCGTAAACTCATTTTAAAAGTGAGATGAACCTGTGTTGTCATGTGATTACTTTTTACTTAAAGTAAGCAAATAGTGATGTCATTAATGTATGGGATATTCAGCTCATTTCAAACTCAGTTTCACTTATGTATAAATGGAAAACAACTTAAGTTGTTTTCCAGATAATAAAAAGTATCTGAAATCGCGTCATAGACATTTTTTACGTTTAAAAAACAACTTAAAGACGTCTTATGTCACAATTTTAGACTTTGTGTGTGGGATATTATATATGTAAACATACAAAAAATTTTCACTTTTCACGTTTCCGCCCTATAAGGGAAAAGTACATAATCGATACCGGATCCTAAAAACGCTTTGCTATTGGTTGATGTTACACGCTTTATCAATAAGAGAGCATGAAACGTCATTAATTCAATCCAGGTTATTGCGAACCTGATTAGGCCGAAGATGCCATAAATCTCAGTGTTAATAATAACCGGCACAACCTCAAATATTGTTATGCAATATAATAATGTTTTCGGCCCAACCGGGTTTGCACCTGAGTTGGAAAATGCTTTACCATTTATTTTTTACGTTACTCGCTCTACCAATAAGAGAGCATGAAACGTTAATTCAATTCAGGTTGGCGCAAATACAGTTGGGCCAAAAACCATTACATTATAATATTATGTATAAAATATGTATACTTACTTCTTTTTTCTTCTTTAATTTGACATGACATTTCCAAAAATATATCAGTGATACTTTGTAACTATACGCGTATATTTGTCTTATTATTGCGCATAAAGTTCCAGTCCAACCACCGTTTACTTTTTACTGGCATCCAAGCGCTATTAACCGACTAACAGTAACCAATTCCCATTCTTCCCCATGCATGGTGGAATCATCCTCTCCCATAATCCTCCCCTTCTCATTGAGATACAGAGGATATGTTGTCGCATACTCATCTAATGCGTGCGTTTACTCCGAATGATTACTTATGAAATTCAGTAAAATCCATTCTATAATGATAGCAGTAATGGATTAAAGAGTAGGTGTAGAAATCGACTAATCATAGTTGATTATCCTTCTCACATTTGACTATGATTGATTAATTTCTACGCCTACTCCTTAATCCACTGCTCATTGTAGAATGGGCTTTGCAGAACGAATTTGTAGTGAACTCAATTTTCTAGTAAGAAATCCGTTCCGTCGTTCCGATTCCATATATATGGGACGGCACCCTCAGACTATTCTCTGGTATTTTGATATTTTTGTTCCGTATAAGTAAATAAACATCATAAATAAAGTGAGCAGTTAACTCGATCGGCAGATGTTTTTGTTTTTATTTAATGTAGATTAATTTTAATTTCGGTTTATTTTTTTATCTTAATTAACTTATTTTTTTATCTTTTAGTCTTAAGAATTAAATTAGGTAAAGAATAAATTAACCGAGATAAAAATTAATCTACATTAGTATAGAAATAAGCTAGACTTTTATTTAAACAAAAGTTTAAAATAAAATATCTACCAAGTATGTAAATATTAAACCGGAATTTACCAATAGATGACCATAACTGTCAATGTAGTTGCCGTCAGACGGCGCCATTGTCGCTATTTTCTTGTTCTGATATTTGACAAAGATTTTCAATTCACAACAATACAAGTTTCATACAACAATATAGTTTGTAATAGCGTTGAACATGTCGAATTTTGTGTCTGGAAACTACGATTTGCGGACAGCATTGATTTTCTGTTACCATTTGAAGAAAAACTGCTGCAGAATCGCATCGAATACTTGTCGAAGCTTACGGTGAGCATGCTCTTGAATCACAGTGCTTTGAGTGGTTTAAAAAATTCAAAAATGGCGATTTTGACGTGAGAAACGAAGAACGTGGAAAACCACCGAAAAAGTTTGAAGACAGCGAATTGCAAGCATTGTTGGATGAGGATGACGCTCAAACTCAACAACAACTCGGGTCAATGGAATGTGACACGCCTTCTCCATACGTTTGAAATCCATGGGAAAGATCCAGAAGATGGGAAAATGGGTTCCACTGAATGAAAGACAGCAGGAAAACCGAAAAACTACTTGCGAAATGCTGCTCGCCAGGTACAAAAGAAAATCATTTCTCCATCGAATTGTGACTGGCGATGAAAAGTGGATATTTTGAGAATCCTAAGCGTAAAAGATTATGGGTAACTCCAGGTGAACCATCGACATCGACTGCAAGGCCAAATCGCTATGGACAATGCTCTGTGTTTGGTGAGATCAGAAAGATGTTCTATTATGAACTGCTAAAA
>Ga0157364_1006949_pt1 | contig 11675 bp, 9 predicted proteins | sample AttsexASBM2_FD_111476 | JGI IMG/M metagenome (GOLD analysis project Ga0157364, IMG submission 111476) | Fungus gardens microbial communities from leaf cutter ant in Ribeirão Preto, State of São Paulo, Brazil - Atta sexdens ASBM2 | ecosystem: Host-associated > Fungi > Mycelium > Unclassified ...
GAAACGCGAAGTGGATGGAAAATCGAATATGCTCTTTTGTTATTGCCATCGTGAACACTACTGATTTTTGAGGTTATGTGCATCAAACGTCAAACCATATGGCATTTTAGAAGGCCAAACGCTAAAAAAACACGTTAACGCTTTAAAACCACAAAAAGGTGGGAAGATATATAAAATTTAAATTGTTATTTCGGTTGTATCAAATCTAAAGCTCAGAACTTTTTTGTACACCTAATACATCAAATAATCAAAATTTTAAATTGTAAATTTTTTATCCATATAGCTTCTTTGTATTTGACCCGAGAACTTTTTATTTATGAATTTTGGATTTATTTAATATTTTCATATTTAGTTTCAGGCAATAAGGCGTTTTTTTATCAATAAATCACTCGTTGAAAATACGGTATAAACTCAAAATCGGAAATTGATAATCGAAAATTTGAAATTTTACTAAAGAAAGAGGCTTTTAATCCAAATTATTTTCATAACTCTTTTACTTTACTATTCCATCCATCGAAAGTTTTTTTAGAGCAAGCCGTCATGTTCTTTTTCCGAGTCATTAACAAATTGGTACTCTGGAATTACGAGCAATTATTTTTCATTATGGGCTAATATAAATTTTAAATCGAATCAAACAATTTTTATTTTGTGTACTAAGAATAACATATAGCATTTATTTTCTAGAATCAAATTGTAATCTTACTTGTATGTATATATGTTCGTTTTAAACTCACACCTTCAATAACATATGAGTTATTTTTCATGATTACATATTAATGTAGATAATATATACTTTATGTATATTCACTTTGAATTGAGACCTTGAATAATATATCAGTTACTTTTCATGGTAATATACAGGATGTATGGACATAATCGCCAAATATTTCATAAGCAGGTAGAACGGACTAAACTGAGTCGAAAAATCCTCTACTATTTTGTAAATTTCTCCAATAGTTAATGAGATATTAATCCTTAAAGATATCCGAATACGTGTATTCGCCCGGCCTACTACTGCGAAGTGTATATCGATTGCTTGGCGCGCGGATCTTGGGAGTTGAGGATTAACTGGAAAGCGCCCCGCGCCGCGCACACCGCCGCAAGCTTTCACAGCTCAGATGATGCGCTTACCAGGCTATCCCCGCTCCCCACGGCCCGCGCGCCAAACGATCGATAGGCATATACACTTCACAGTAGTATTCGGCTATCTTTAAGGATTAACTATTCTCGTTAACTATTGGGGAAACATTTACAAAACAACTTACAAAATGGTAAAGAACTTTTCGATTCAGTTTAGTTCGCTCTACCTGCTTATAAAATATTGGCGATTATTTCCAGACATCCTGTATATTGTTAGATAATCATTTAAAATCTTTAAAGGTTTACATTTTTGAAAATCTGTTTTTGTACATAGTCTAACCTTTTCATTTTAATGATTTTTTTAGGGATATATCGCCTACTTTTCAGAGTACAGATACCATATACAAAGCAGCTTTTTAGTAATGCAAGTATCATAAATGTATATATTTGTATACATTTGTATATATACAAATATATACATTTTCGAGTCTTATCAAGTAACCTTCTAAAGAGTTTTTCAATAAGGACGCTCGATTTTTGAATGTAAATAAAACAAATTGTGAGATATCCACTTAATTTTTTTTTTATTTGAAAGAATATTTTATGGCATTAAGTATGGTCGCTATCAGCCGCGGCTTCGCTTAATGATATGTATTCGGGCGGTCCAATTTTCGATGACTTTCTCGCATAAATCTGGCTGAATTTGCTGGATGGCGTTTGTTATGTTGACTTTGAGAGCATCAATTGTTTGAGGTTTATTCATATAGACCTGCGATTTAAGATAGCCCCAAAAAAGGAAGAAGTCTAAAGGCATTAAATCGCAAGATCTCGGTGGCTAGTTCACGTCGCCGCCGCGCGAGATAATCATGCCCTCAAATCGCTCGTGCAGAATGTCCATCGTGACATGCGGTGTGCACGTAGCGCCATCCTATTGGAATTACATGTTATTGGTATCCATATCATCCATTTTAGGCCACAGGAAGTTGCTTATCATCGATCTGTAGCGCTCGCCGCGGGCAATGCCCGCTTCGTTTTGAAAGAAGTATGGACCGATGATTTCGCCAGACCAAAATCCGCATCAAACAGTGACTTTCTTGGGATGCATTTGAAGTTGGTGTATCTCGCGTGGATTGGTATCGTCCCAAATTCAATTTTGCTTGTTCACATATCCATTCATCCAAAAAATAGGCCTCATCACTAAAGATGATTTGTTTGACGAAATTTGGGTTAACTTCCAACTGCTCCAGAACCCAATCAGCGAACCCACGGCGTTGTCTATGGTCGTTTACTTTAAGTTCCTGAGTCAGTTGAATTTTATAAGGGACCCGACGCAAAATTCGCCAAGTTGAAGTCGCAGAAAGGCCAAGTTCTTGTGAACGATGAGAAATTGACCGCCTCGGATTTTCCCGTATACTCTCACAGCAGCGATGTTTTCAGCAGTCCTTGCGTTTCGGCGGTGTACTGGTGTTGGCTAATTATTTATCAAACCGGTTGACTCGAATTTGGCCAAACGTCGAATAGTCGATTCGGCAGGACAGTTGTGGTGAGGATAAAAATCACGTAATGCGCGAATTTCTCGAACGGAGCGCTGATTTTGATAATAAAATTTTATGATTTGCACATGTTGCTCAACACTATGACCTTCCATGGTAATTTGCCATACACTACTAAACAATTCACAATAAATTTGACAGATGTCATTTTAATAACATGGCTACTATGATCTAACAAATTTCGAACGTCCCTATTGAAAGACCCTATATAAGCTACAATTCATGCAATACAGTTGGAAAATATTGAAACATATAGTATATACATATAAATATATCATATACATATATATTATTTAATAATATATATGTAACTGTTATAATTACAATAAATGTTAACCATACATATTTATTTCAATTGCAACAGAATGAATTCTATGAATATACTTACAATAAAGAATAGGTCCCTTCATCGTCCATTCTCGTGAAAACGCAACCATATTTTCTTCATCTCTTCGATTTCAACATGACCTTTAATATTTATTTCAATTGCAACAGAAAGAATTTTTAATGTTGTATGAATACACTTTTTTTTTGTTTTCGAAGAAGAGAAAAATCTTTTCATAGCCCCTCATCCGGGATACTACTGAAAGAGAATCTAATCGGACGAGAGAAAGATATCCAGAAGTCTCTTGATATGCAGGATTCCTCCTATAAAATCCTCTTATAAGGAAGGACAGCAGACCTTCCTTAACAGAACAGAAGATCATCGCCTACTTGCTAAAAAACTTTCCCTATTCAGCACCTCTGCAAGACCACATTAGGCACATCTCGGAACTGCCTATCTGGCATTTCATTAAAGTGCACCCAAGTCGTATACGCTCCCACCTCCATGGTCCGCTACATTACTTAAAGCTAGAATTCTATCCTATATTATATTATGAACATTATCGTAAATATATACATTATATCTACATTTTTACACATGGTTGTCATCAAACACCAGAAAGGCCCGAGCTAAAAGAGCCCTTTGTTTTTGCAGGTTTGACGCTCCTACTTGGTCTGCTCTTTCTTGCGCATGACGGCTTCGCAGAAATCCGCAAGGGCTATCACGCAGCGGAGCACATAGCCGCCCTGACAATGGAGTCGTATGTCCTATCAAGGACGTCGAGCCTCAATCGTTGAAAAAGTGACGTCCTTTCTGCGACTCAAGACAGGCAAACAACAGCATGTGCATCGCCGTATCCAGAGACAATGCGCACAAATCGGTGACGCGTTACACTGTATCTCTATAAAAAATGGTAGGTCAAAACACCCATGATTCATTAAAATCTGGGTGCGGAATATTCTAAATACATTGTATGAATATACTAAATATAAAGAATGGACCTCTCCATTCTCGTGAGAACGCAATCGCATTTTCTTCGCCTCTCCGATTTTAACACGATCTTTGACATAGAGATTTATTTCTTAATGATATTCTGAAATATCATAAAGTTCTTCGATAAGAAATTTTTATTATTCATAGTAATATATCGATACGTAAGGCAAGCCAGAACTTTATTGCACTCATTTTAATGCAGCGCTTACGGCAGCCTTCATATAGCGTCAGAGCAGCCAATGTGTTATTTCCATACTTACGGCAATCCTTATACAGTGTCAGAGCGATGTTTTAATACAGCATTTACGGCAGCGTTTATACGGCTAGAGAAACCGATGCTTTATTTCGGCGCTTATGACAGCCTTTATACAGCGACAAAACAGACGATTAATTCTTCGAATATTCTGAAAATAAAATTTAATTATAAACTTCAATAATTTATCAAGGTTTACGTATCAAAAGAATTCCGTTCTACTCTCAGAAAGTGTTATACGTAAAAGTTATTTCCAAACTTATACAAATTATTAATCTATTTGTTTTATGACATACTTATATAACTTTCTTATTTTACAGATCCGGAAAATTAAAAGAAATTTATCGACTGCTCAGGCGCTGTATATGGTAAAAGCTGCCTCATAAGCATTGAATAAAAGCATCGGCTACCAGTAGCCCCGAATTTGGGCTGCCGTAGGCGCCTACAATTACAAAAATTAATTTTGGCTTTATTACGCACCCAAATTAAAATTATTCGCTATTATAGTATTCTTGATTGCAATAGCAGTCAAAAAACTTTGACTTGTTGTAGGCGTCTAATTGGAAAAATCTGGTTTGATACTTGCATCACTAAAAGGTTGCCCCAAATACCAACTGAAAATCGTCAGTGTCACAAGTTCTATTATGGTAATACGGAAAAAAACATCTTGGCTTTCGAAGAATGTTGACGGAAATGATGATAGATAGTTTCCATACGCTACTTGAAATTCTGATTACCTCGGCCTATATGGTTAACAATATTTCCCAATCGAATTGTTTCCACTCGAAGAAGAAGCATTTGCAAATACTGCACAGTGGACATTGGATTGCTTGCCATTACGATACAAAAACTATTATAAAATATGATTCTCATGAAGGTAGCCATAATGCTTGTTTATAAAATTTGAATAAAGAAATTCGAGTTTTTGTGGAAATTATTTCCCTTTCATGACTTTCAGAACAATCCAATAGTATTTCCTGAAATTCAGTCGCAAGGCGATGTTATAATTGTGTCCTATAGTGATTGTGATTACTACATCGATTCTGTTCAGCATAAATCCTTGCATTATGACATATGATCGATCTTTGTTAAGACCTCATGTCTGCAATGTTTGCAAGACAATAACGTATTTTCCGTACCTCCATAATTCATTCGAAACGAATCGAAAAAGATGCTTTTTTTCACAGAGAAAAATATGTTATGAATTCTGAAAGAAAATGTCAGAGAGTTCGCGATCAGTACATAACAGATCCTGAAACGAAACGTCAAAAAATGCATGATGCATACAAAAAAGATTTAGAAAGTAAACGGTACATTAAAAAAAAATTATTATTTGAAAAATGCTGCCCGTGAAAAAGATCATCAACGAAAAATCAGACAAAAACATTTCGACTTAAAAAAATTATACAACAAAAAGTGCAACGTAAAATGTAGCGAGAAGTATCTATCGTACAAAGATGGAAGACGATCAAGACATTGAAGGAAAAATTCAATACTGTTCGGTCTTGGTAAAAGTGTTTCAACTTTCCAAAACGCTTGGAATTATATATTCGATTGATGTCGAAGAAAATTAATAAATCGCCTGTATGTGCAGTCAGTCAGTCCCTTCCATTCTTTTTTTTAAAAACAATTGATTTGGAAAATTAAATATACAGGATTAAGGGTTGCAGCGCATAAATAGCGCTATTATTAGGTACTTCCCTCTTAGAGCGAACAGACATATTCACTTATAGTCGTATAAGATTGCAAAATTAAATACTATGACTATGCAAAATAATTCTCTGATTTATGTTGTCTTGTGGAAGTGCTGAATAGGAGAAGTTTTTTAGCAAATAGGCGATGTCCGCTGTCCTTCCTCATAGGAAAGACGCAGACTCATTGAATCCTGCACAATCAAAAGATCGGCTTCTCCTCATCCGATTAGGTTCTCCTTCGGGAACATCCCGGATGAGAGATTATGTGAAGATTTTTCTCCTCTTCACAAACAAAAAAAAAGTACATTCATATAATATTAATATTTCATTCTGTTGCAATTGGAATAAATATTAAAGATTGTGCTAAAATCGGACAGACGAAGAATATAGGGTTCTCACAAGAATGAGCGATAGAGAGGTCTATTCTTTATTTTAAGTATGTTCATAATGATACATCAGTTGGGACTAATGTCAGGGTCTTTATAAGTTTGCGATAATGACCATCAGTACACATCCATTAGAAGTCTGTATACATATATTTTTTTATATCTTTATCGACCAATTTAAAGCCATTCTATTTTAACTATATATGTATTTGTCACTTTGTAATTATAACGTTGAGAATGATGCAATTGAGCTCGAAACGCCGTTTGTTATTTTTAATTTGTCTTAATTCTTTATATTGTATGCAAACTTTGGATAGCTTTTTCATATTTTGGTAATTTTTACTTAATTTTATTCCTTTTTTTAATTTGGAATTATTACTTATTAACATAGACGTGCGGCATATGATATTTGTATCCCATTATATTTCCTGCAACCTTCGGAAGGTTAAGCAATCACCCATCTAGTTTGGGATTTAAAAAAATAGCGTACGTTATTGATAGGTCGGATAGGATATATACAAACCACAGGGCGTTATAGTTTTTAGAAACATGCGTACATAACAATACATGCATCGCTAGATGGTTTACTTTTTTGAACGAATTCGATCTTAATATAAAATACCAAGCAGATAAACAAAATATCCAAGCTGATATTTTATCTATAACAAAAATATGGATTCTAACACGCGTCTAGTTGCATTAATTAATGATTCTGATTATGGATCTGAGACAAATTCGTGGATTACAATAGCTTAAATAAAAGCAGCGCAAGCGCGACATCCGCAGCTACAGCACTTATTGCAAGAAAAACCTAAAGATTAAGAAATGTAGACAATTCCGACTGAATACCAGTGCCAGTAACAAGTTATACATGGATTCTTTTAGATAAAATACATAAGTTTCTCATGCATTTCAGTACTGATAAAAGTCATAAGTTTAGCAAATATGTACTTTTTGATTAATAACATAGATAGATTAGTACTTGACGTAATAGCATCATGCGAGGTTTGCCAAGCTACTAAGCATTATAATAGGGCAACTGTAGGATATCAATACTTTGATTTTCCACTTGTACCAAGTTAGTTTAGATATTTTCGATCCATTACCACAAACTAGAGATGTTTATTATTGTATTAATTGATATCTTCTCTAAATTTACAAAACTTTATTCAATAAAGAATCAAAAATTCGAAACCATCAGGAGGAACTTAGAAGAATATTACTTTCAAAAAGTTGGAGTATCAAGAGCTCCTTACGAACGGAGGACAATTTATTACGAATAAATGAAGTCAATTCGCATATGAAATGGGATTTGAAGCAAGAAAAACTTCTCTATACAAATGAATCCAATCGAACAAGTTATGAAAGAACTCAGAAAAACAAATCAGAGCCTACGCAAGTTCGAGAAAGACATCATGGGACAAGATTATATTAATGTTTGAGTCAATACTCAATGGAGCACGCAAGCACAGGCTTCATTCCAAATGAATTAAATTTAAATATAGAGGACCGTATTGAAGATTTAAATAGAATATTATTATTACCACATATACCATAAGACATATTTAACAAAAGGTTGAAGAAGCAAGAATTAACTTACAAAAGCAAGAACCTACAAATCCTCTCCCACCAAGACTACGGACTATCAAAAGTACACAAACATTCCCCTCAGACCGATTGTCAGTGCCATTCCCCAACATACAATTTATCCCGCTTCCTAGCACAAATGCTACAATCCCTCAATGCAAAATATCACACAACTAACTCAACGGACTTCATACAAAAGATCCAAAAAATCCGACTACGTCCCATAAACCTGCTTGTAAGTTTCGACGTAGAATCCCTTTTCACACAAGTGTCAATGAAAGACTCATTTAATATAATAAAGGCCTCACATGAAGTTCCCTCTGACTTCATTTCATATAATAGAGCACTGCTTAACAACTTACTTCTCCTATAACAACCAATTTTATGAATAAACTTCAGGAGCGGCAATGGGCTCTCCTATTTCTCCTGTAATCATCAACATCTTCATAGAGAATTTTGAGAAAGAGGCTCTCAGAAAAACTAGAAGTTTGGTTTCGTTATATAGACTACACATTCGTGATATGGAGACACGGCAGAGCTGAACTCTGTAAATTCCTTATTTTCCTCAACAATCAACATCCAAATATTCACTTCACTACATAGAAGAAAACAGAAAACTCTCCTTCCTAGATGTTCTTGTCTCTAAGAAAGCTGATAGTACTGTAGGCTATCAAAGATACAGAAAACCAATACACAGATAGATACCTATATGCCGAGTCACACCACCCAGCATAAAAAACAGTCTGCAATCAACTCACTTGTACATAAAGCTTTCATCATCTCTAATAAAGAACATCTACAGAACTCAATCACTTAAAATTAGCCTTACAGAAAAACGGACAAGACATGTCATAAAAGACATAATCAAATCAATCAATAAACATACAAACAAGACAACAGCTTCTGATACACAACCAGATGAAAGAATCCATTCTGCTCCTATGTCAAAGGAACAACAGATCGGATTGATAGGATATTAAACAAACACAATATCCGAACTATCTTTAAATCACCCAAAAAGATAGAACATATCTTAAGAAATCCTAAAGATCAAAGACCTTCACTCAGCTCCGCAGGAGTATACAAAATACCTTGTTCCTGTGGGCAAGTATACATTGAAGAAATCAGGAGAATGATCAATCTACGAATAAAAGAACGTGATGTCAGGCTAAAATACATCACGCAATCAGTATTATCAGAACACAACATCAAATATTGTTTGATAAAATGACCACAATAGCCAACATTATATCATACTTTTCAAGAAAGAAGCCATAGAGATTCAAAATTAACAAAACACCTTAACAATCTAAATAGAGATAATGGCTACAACATAAATAAAAATATGGAAAATCCGGTTATTGAAGACTGACCAATTTCCCCTAATCACAATTCTCTTCTTTTCTCTTATCATTCCAATAAGTATAATATAAAAAAAGGAACAGCTCAATATCAGGCTGCTCTTCGCTCTGAGAAAGTGGTAAGATCCACGAAACGTTGGCATTCTAAGAATGGATCTGAACACGGGAGAAACCCGCGAAATGCATAATCTTTATATAGAAAGCACCCATGGAAGCCTCAAGAATATTATCAAGAATCAATTTAAATGCAGCAGTTAACAAAAGGCGCAGAAAAACATCAGATTGCTAATTTCAAGAAGGAGATCTTGTATGGGTGAAATTATACCGAAGATCCTAAACGTACGAAAATTCATTTTTTATAAGAAGGACCTTTCCAAATAATTGAAATAATTCGCAGAAATGTATATTTGATATACATTTCCGAGCCGATTTAAATAGAAATAAAATTGGCGTATATAATACAAGGCAACTAAGACCACACTATGCCGAAATGAAGCCTCAGAATATTGCCGACATCTTAAGACACATTTCGAACAATTCTCGTAATGATTCCGAAAAAAATGAAATAAGCGAGAGTGTCCAGATAGATCGCATATCACTATAAGAGCAAGAAGACTCTCAGGAGCAAAAAAATTCTTATGAAGATTTTAATCAGACAACTTTTAGCGAGAACAATTCATCAAATGTTCGGAGGATGAAGATAAATTAAATTCTTATGAAGATGAAGAAATTAAAGGAAAAGCTCAAACTAGCAAGGAGAGAAAATACTCGAGAACGATACTTCGCAAGAAAATTCATCTAATTGAATAAATGGAATCAACAAGTTTAATGATTTTGAATTAGATCAAATCAAATAGCAACCGCATTATGCAAGAGACAATTTTGCAATAGCTAGAGCTTGTGATAATTTTAACAATAATCAGTTACAAACCCGGGTTAAATTCGAATTGATGAGAAGAATCAAGGACCTCGGAGAACGATAATTCTATTGTCGAGACGAAATCAGTATTAAACCGACAAAATGTTTATGATGTAGAATATTCATTACCACATAGCTCTCAAGAGAGCAAATCAGAAAAAGAATAAATGTTATCGCATAAATGTTATAAGTGAATACATCTGAAGAGTATTTTTAATATTTTTAAAATTTTCTTCTAAATGAAGATGACTCGAGCCAAGAAGGCGAATTATAAGTGACATAGAATTGTGAAATTCATTCGTAGATGTCGAAAATGGGAGTATAAAACATTGGGCTTAGCTCTCAACTCATTCGAAACGGATCAACCAGGAGCTGCCTAGTGACTTTCCATCGAACATCGAGCGATCAGAAAAATCATCCAAGATGCGAAGAAACGCAAATTTCAGGTACCTGAAGAATAAACTAAAACAAGAATATTTGATATTATGGAATGATCCAAGACAGACCCAAAACAGAATTGCAATAGCTAATAATAGCGAGAAGAAATCTCGTGAATACGCAACAAAGCTTAAGGATATTAAACAAGAAGATATAAATAAAAGAAAAAGATGTATTAACAATAATGAACGTCGATATTTGACACATTATATCGATAATCAAATCAAAATGTTTAATAAATTTACAATAGATTTGATGAAGAACGAAGATAGAAACAAAAAAGAAAAATAAATATTCAAGTTCAAGACAGGCTTCTACTAAGAAGCCTAAATTTAGTTTAATTATATCTCAAACGACGTTTAATTGTATCTCAAAAGGATAAAAACATGAAAACGTTGAATCTATTAGTCAATAGAAACCAATATTTATGCAATAGCGACCCTAATGTGGCGCGAGAAGTACCTTCTCTATTAGTTGATCATACGTATTTAAAAATAACGACGAAGAGTCACGTTAAAAATAACGAAGAGAAGTGATACTTCGAAAAACGGTAAAAAAAACTATAATTAAAGATAAAAAATTAACGAACTAATATCTTATATGATTGTTAATAACAATAAAATGAATACGTCAACATCGTCTTCAAAGGACGAGATTGAAATATTGGACAAAGAAAAATTTTGTCATCAGGAACACAAAGCCTTGAAGGAACTAAAAGATTTCGAGAGGAACAATAACTTATTGAAAGAAAAGAGATAGAGAAAAGAGACTAAGAAGGATGAGAGCGCAGATCCAAAAATTATGAGCAATTCCAATACCAAAGGGAACTTTTGACCTATGTCGAAAGTTGGACAAGTAAGAAATTAATAAGACTTTATGTCAAAGTCATAAGCTCACAAGTAAGGCTATTTATAATGAGTCTAAATTGCAAATAACAAATCAGGAAAATGAAAACTTGTAGCATAATCATCAATTAATTAATAATCAATCGATTAGAGATAAGCCAAGAGTTATGTTCTTGAGTTATGTTCTTGAAACGTTGAAAAATATCGATATGAACTCAACGGTGTGAAGATTGACTGCAAC
>Ga0157364_1006950_pt1 | contig 11675 bp, 8 predicted proteins | sample AttsexASBM2_FD_111476 | JGI IMG/M metagenome (GOLD analysis project Ga0157364, IMG submission 111476) | Fungus gardens microbial communities from leaf cutter ant in Ribeirão Preto, State of São Paulo, Brazil - Atta sexdens ASBM2 | ecosystem: Host-associated > Fungi > Mycelium > Unclassified ...
AAAACACACACACACACACACACACACACACACACACACACACACACACACACACACACACACACACACACACACACACACACACAAACACACACACACACAGATATATATATATATATATATTGAGAGAGAGAGACAGAGAGAGTACAACAAAATGTAATCACATGCTTAGCGGATTCAAAAATTTGAAAGTCATTGGCGTGTCGCAAGCGAAATTTTTGAAAGTCCAATATATATAAAAAGATAGAATATTTAAATTATTATTGGCATTACTTTGAAAAAGTATTATTGAAATGTGTAATTTGTATTGTTTTATTTAAATTATATTTTTATTTATATTTGTTTTATTTAAATTAAACACCAAAAAAGAATAATATATAATGGAAATATAATATATAATAGAAGCTATTGGGTTGTCCGGAAAGTTCGTGCCGAGTAACCTATATAATTTAATAAATGTATACTAAAATTTAAATCTTCTGCGTTTCAATTTTCCTTCAACATCGACACGAACTTTCCGCACAACCCAATATATATTTTTTAATACTATTTAAGTTTCTTAAATTAAAAAGTATTTTCAAAATCAAAATTGTAATTAAGCATTTTAAAAATATTAAAAATATAATATTTTAAACACATATATTTTACATAAATATTTTTGAAAAAGGAGATTTCAAGAGAGAGAGAGAGAGAGAGAGAGAGAGAGAGAGAGCGCTATTGCCCTTATGGTTTCTTTTCATGGTTTCGCCAGTGATCAGATGAAAGAGCAATATTTTCCAAAAAGTTTGTAGCACATCAAGTTTTTTGATCATTTAACATAATCCAAGCGATCAACTTTCTCGAAAACGCAAACTTTTTGCCTCGTAAAGATATGGACATGAAAATCGATAAAAATTTGTTGTTAAAGAAACGAACTGTTAATAAGTTTCACTGAGCAAATACTTATCATTGCTACAGATAATTAACCAGATCTCGAAAAGAATCGAGTGAAGCTTTGGTTATATGGGACGGACACACCCATTAAAAAGAATCTACAGCACCCCGTAGTTTCCCATCGTAATCCCGCACGACGATCTTTTCGCATCGCGCGGGAGATCGGCGTGGCGTCTGAAAATAACGCATCTGGCGGCCGCCCGGCGCGAGAGAAAGGTGCAGTTACGGTACCGACATCGATCTCCCTTTCTCCTGTGGCGTTCGAGCGAGAAGAAAGGAGAAATGAGAAAGATGCGTCGCATTCCTGCACCGAGCGCAAAAGAAAAACCAGTGAGAGTCGAGTAAATCCCGATGGTCCAGCGAGAATGAAGCGGAGCTGATACGTCCTCAATAATTCACGCCGATTGGACCCTTTACTTTCTCCTTATATGCCAAAACTACATATTTTGCTTTCTTTCACAACAGGTATTTCTATATTTTTAATTAAACGGTTCGATACAAAAAAATTAATTCAATTACACTGAGTTGAAGCTATATTTCCTTATTGAACAGATCATATAAATTATGAATTTGCTTCACTCTTTAATATTAGAACTTTCATAATGTTTACATTTCTCAACGTTTCAATTCTTGAGTAATTATACACTTCAAATAATTGATTTTACAACTACTAATTAAATATAAATCAAGATCTGCTTGAATTTAATTTAAAACAATTTCATTGTTTAATTGTTAAATACATAAAGCTTAATTAATCGGAATTCTCTTTAATTTTTAGTAAATTAATTAATTTTTACAAATGTTGTTCATTATAACATACACATTTTTTCTATAAGAAATATTATATATTTATTATTATATTTTTATTATATTATTATATTCAGAGAAAATTAACATATTTTTAGAGAAAATTAACATTTTTTTTAGATTTGTCTACTTTTTATTAGGTATTTAAATTATTTCCATATTTTATTGGGCCATTGACCCAGTTTGAACAGTGTTCTTAGTAAACTAGAAGCATCATAGCTTTTTGCGTGTGTTACAGATCTGTGATACTGCATGGATGCATAAATATTACGAATAAATCAAGACTTAATTGGCTGTCGTTTGACTTATCCGACACAGATACGAAGAGTGGTGCATTAAGATAATAATAATGAGTGTAGTTTTTTATGGGACAAGTATACTTCAATAAGAAATAACCATAACTTTGTGTCGAAGCAGCAATAATCTGCTGCATAAAGAGCAGGCAGTCTTATCTTTCTAATTTAACATACCTATAATTTATATACATATGTATAAGCACATTGAAAACAACTTTCTCCATACATTGTTCTCGCAAGGAAATATTTACTGTATTATTATGAATTATTTCTGCATATTTTACTGATTAAAATAATGTTTGAAGAATGTCTTATCTTAAAGCAAATGCATATTTAGTCTAATTTTCTTTTTTATTGGTCTTTTGATTGTTTAAAAATCGTAAATGTCGATAAATGTATCTTTAAATAAATCGAAGAAGTAAAATTAAGAGATTCGCAAGATGTAATATTAATCTAACCAATCTTTTTAAGGGCTTGATAGTCGTTCAAGATATAATTTTCTCAGTTTTTCGACTGGAAAATTTCTATCTCGGCTCTTAATCGTACACTTGACAAACATTGATCGATTTTCTCTACGTTGCATGACATTGTGTAACACACGATGGTGCGCGATGGTGCATTTCGTTGGAACAACGGCAATTACCGGCGGACGAATTTACGTCCGTGTGTGGCCACTTTCACTGGTGAGTTTCCTTTTAACGCGAAGAAAATACACACTCGTCATGCCCGCCGGCGCATTCTTCGACTGTTGTCGCGTTTTACTTTGTCCCTGACAACGTTCCACGAGCGCACCTTTTAATTCAACCTCAGAATTTGTATAATAGCAATTGCATCAATTTCACCCGGAATGCACTCGAAATAACTGCAGTTAATCCACCCGCTGACGCGATTCACGTCTGCACGACGCGGAATTTTCACCGTTTATCCTTAAACGGGTTAAAGTGTATTTTATTTCGCGTGAGAGAGTATAAAGAGAGTATAAAAACTTCTACCTTATTACAAGAAAACGTTCACTTTTATTCGACAAACTAAAGCTATGTAATTAAAAAATTAATGTTTAAAATTTATAAAAAATGTCTCAGAAAACCGTTCAGAGAAATTTTATATTAAACACATATAATTTTATATTAAACACGTGTCTATACACGTTCTTTATTTTCATGAAAATTAATAAAGAGAGAGAGAGAGAGAGAGAGAGAGAAAAGTTTTATTTTTACATTATTAAATTATACAAAAAAAAAATAAATTTCAATTTTATTATAAAGCTTAAAATTCTTATTCTTCATGTTATTCTATTTTCGATACGATTTTTTATTAATTTTTTTATTAATTTTAAAAATATAGGATTATCAACTTTAACTTAAGTTACTTGGTATTTTAGATAATATATATATAAATACAAAATTAACATTTTTATTTTTAATCTCTTCTTTTAAATAATGATATTATATCAGTAAAAAGAACTTCTTGGATAAATAATTTTATACTGTATTAGAAATTTCTTGGCAAACAAAGCGAAATTCCGACACAAAAACATGAAAATTTTCAGAGTATGCAAATATAAATGTACGCGAAAGTATTCGACTTTCTTGGTTCTATGATTTTCTCTACAATGATTAAATTTCAAAATACTGTTATTGGCATAAACTCATTCCAATTTTATAAACTAATTAATCTTTTATATATTTATATTTTTTATTATTCACATACGAAATATTTAATTTCAGATTTATTACTAATTTCTATTATTCGCGAATTAATATTTCATTTTATCAATAAATTCTATCATTGTACATCGTGACGAAAATGATGTGAAGCAAAATTAATTGTTCGCGTTTTTCAATGGAACAGTCGGCGCTTCGCGAAAGAAACATTTTAGAAAAGGTGGGAACCACAGCCAATGAATTATTTCGTGTGGCACAAACGTGTTGTAAGTGAAAATATTCTCTTTCTCTCTCGGTTCCTCGAAACCGCGACATTCACTTGGTCTATGCTAGCTCCCAGCTGTAATTCATCTCTGCTCGTCGCGCCTATACGTAAAGTAGCACTTGAATGACGTGCCGCAAGTAGATCGAGGTTAAAGATTTCTATGCCCCAAGGTTAAGGATGTTTGTAAGTTACTCTATTCGCCTAAACTCTAGGGCCTATCGTAGCTAGATATCCTCTGTGGCTATTATCGAAATGAAAAGAATCTTTTTTAATGACATGCGTCTCAATCATCTTTGGATTTTCTCTACCGCGTGTAGGAACCATCGATTTAGATTTACAAATATTTTCAGCCATTAGTATCGTTTTTAATCATATCACTTTCTATAAGTTGATTTTAAAACCAAATTCTTAAAACCTCTTCCAAATTTTAATTGACAATAAATTAGAATAGAATTTACGTTTTTCTTGTATTTTTTCAAGGCTTGTATAATTAATGGATTATTCATTTTTTGATAAAATTACTTATAACTATATAATAAAATTTTTAATTTAAATTTTCGTATCATATAACTTAATGTAAATAAATATTAAAACATTATATTTTAATAATTTTTTCAGAAAAATTCGCTATTAATGATTCATGTAATTTTCTACATTATAATTTAATACAATACGGTTTACCGAATTTACCTTTTCACCATTAAAATTTGCGATGTTGTGTTCCGAAGATGCAGTTATGAATGCCATCCATGTTATAAGAGCAACCTATAAGAAAAATTATCATAATACATCCTGTGCATAAAAAAAATGACACTGTTATCTATATTTTGTAAAAATATGAATATACTGTAGATTTATAAAAATGCATTTTGTCGTAAAAATAAAATGCAACACAATTTAATTTTTAAATGTCAATTACCAAAAATTTGGAAACACCTGCGATTTTTTCGCATTTTACGAAAACTCTTTTTTTATCTTGATGGAAAAAAGTTTTTGATTATGCATTTTGAAGCGCAGGGCTTTAAATCGACGATTAAATTTTTTTTACATTATATTTTTTTTACATTATATTTTCTAAATCACATAAAATTGAAAATTGATATCTTTTATAATATTTTTGTTTCACTTTAAAGTGCCGCAGCAAAAACATTTATTGTACGTGCTTGTGCAACTTTTTCTCAAAATTTTTCAAAAATTCGACACCATCAATTTTTAAAAAATCCTTAAAAAATTTTGTAAAAATTTATATGAACCAAACATATTATAACAAACATTTTTCTCTAAATTTTTTAGTTTCAAAGTTAAAAAGTTTTGGAAAAAGTAAATTTTTACATAATAAAAAAATTTGATCTCTATGAAAAATCATCATTTCAATTTTTTTCAAGAAGCATTTAAAAGTTTAAAAAGCTTACTTTAAAATATTTTTATATTAAATTTTATTTTATCAAATAGGAGCGGTTCAAAGCAAGATAAAAATGTTGCAAAAAATATCACTTTCAATTTTATGTGAATAAAATGTATAAAAACATTCAAACATAGATTTGAAGCTCTGTTTTTGTATTTGAAAATGCGTGATATAAAACTTCTTTACGTTTTTTTTTTCGCAGAGGTATGTAACTTTTTGTGAAATGCATGAAAATCGCAAGTGTTTCCAAACTTTTGGCGGGCACTGTATATATAATAAAATAAATAGAATAAGATTTTGAAAGAAGGGAAAGAAGAATATAATTAAACTTATGAGTTTTATAAAACAAGTTTTATAAAATACATCTTTCACTTTTCCCTTTCAATAAAAATAAATTTAATAAAAATTTTAAATAAGATTACTATTTTACACTATTTATTGACTTTAAAAACTATAATTAACATAAATTTGTCTAAGATACACACACACACACACACACACACACACACACACACATATGAAATAGTATAACATATAATAAAAAATGAGGATAGTTTTAAATTGTTCTATTAACACTCATTTTCTTTTAGTTAGTTCATAATTAATATAATATAATGTAATATAATAAAATTAAAAGACAAAGCTATATTTTATATATTATATTTTTAAAATTAATTTTTTAATAGATAAATAAATTTAATATATAAAAAGAACAATTCTATTTTACATTTAACTATTGTCTTTGTTTACATTCATTAAGTTCTTTATGATTATTCAAAATTTAGAATTTATAAGTATGTAATGTTAAGATATTAATTGTAAAACATAAAGTTTCCTATTTTTTTGTCATATTTAAATTTAGTTAAAACACGAGAGAGTAACTACTAGCTGAAATATTGTCCCGAAGATTACATGATTTCATATGATTTTATCTGATTACAAATAATTTTTTTCAAATAATTTTTATATATGAAGTAATTTGGTAAAATATATGGTTTTATTTACTTAATTTTAATATTATACAATGATTTCTTGTGGTTGCATATATAATTATCAGATTATATTATAGAGATTTCATATGAATTTTATAATGATTTCGAGGAAATCTCTGTCCCACGATTACATTAAGTGGTTACCCCCTCATAAAACACTATAATAGTGCGAAAAGGAAAAACATAGGAACCAATTTAACTTACAGCGTAGAGTCTCATATCTTCTGCCTTAATGCATTAATAATAAGCAAGAATTTCGGACAAATTGCACAAGTTCTCGGCGTTATGTTGTCCGGCTGATGATTTCCGGTCCTTTACACGCTTCTAGTCGCGCGATGTTTTTCACGTACCCGACGCATGCACTCCGCAACGAGACAGTGTGTACTACTTCATCTTGACGCGATACAGTTGACTTAAGCCGAAGCTCTAGTTATCCCCACGCCGGCGAGAAGTTGCGGCAACCACCTACGAAATCCCTCCAGCATCCACGATGCACGCCTCACACTCCTCACTTGTCGCTTACTTGGCGATTGGAGGAAGCAAGAGAGCTCCTCGTGAGTTAAATGACAAAGAGAGAGGCATAGACAATCGTGGAGGGTGAATGGCTTGCAGAGATTAGCGATGGATATGCGATGCGATAGGTATAGAATGTTTCCGTATCAGTCGATGGCGGAAATTAACTCTTAGCAAATCTCGAGTTCCTTTTCAGACTTCAAACTAAACAGGACTTATACAGATTTTTTAGAAAATCATGTCTTTCTGCAAAAATTTACTATTCTGCGGAGACGAATAGTCTTAATCATCTTATTTTGTAAGATGATTTAATACGTAATGATTTTTCTGATCTTAAAGTTATTACAATATGCAAAATACATAATCAAAGATCTTTCGTTTGTTTGGATTTTTGTTGTCTTGTATTCATCAGTAGCGGAACGCAAGGTGGTGAAAGTGACATTGGCCGAAGAGGGGATTTTAATGACTCTTCAATTTTCCTCTCTTTCATTCGCGAATGTTATGCACATCGTTATACTTGCGGCACTCGATTTCACCGAAGCAATTTGATTAATTTTTGGACAGATATTGGGTAAAGCATATAGATCGAAGACCGTTTTTATTACTTATCTAAAAAAATGTATGAACATGAAATAAAAAACGGGAATAAAGTATATTTTACAAAGAAAGAATTGCTTTAAATTTAAAAATTGTAGGTATTACTTTTAAATACTTTATATCTCGATATCTTTTATGTAAAAATATACAAAGCTTAGTAATAAGATACAAATTAGAGACATGATTCTTATGATTTGTCATGTATGTTTGTCTTAACTTATGTATGTATAAGTAAACGAAGAATTAAAGAAAACTATGATTTATAAAATTTATTAAAATTATTTATCTTTTTTTACAATTTTTAAATAAACACTTTATTATTATTTACTCTTAGAGTAAAAATGATATTGTTCAAAAAACAAAACTTAAACTCATTAAATTACTTTACAAAATTATCAATGTTATAACTTATAAACTATTGGAACTTTCTCCATATATATATATATGAAATATATAATATAATATACGCAATCATAACTTTCATTTCGGTAAAGGAAGGAACTACTGATTCTACTCTCAGTCTTTTTATTTTCCTCTCTAGTTTTCCCTCATTCCATAAGTAGCAAGTGGTATGCCACGAAATCGGAACATACGAATACCAGCAAATGCATTTAATATGTCCCAACTTTTTAACTGTGTCAATACTTCACAATCATTTTTAAAATTTATTTTTATTAAATATATTTTTGAAGTAGTTACACAACAGCTAATATTGTAAACAAGAATCATACAATGATAAAATATTGAAAACGTTAAAAACAAAATAATCCAACCAATCTTAGTTTTCTTTAATTTCATAAAAGCGTCTCTTCTTGTTATTCAATTAATTAAAATATACTAAGTACATGTAAAATCTGGTAATCGCATAAAGAAGGCACGGCAATATTTCACGCCATGCTTAGCGCCGAAAACATTACCGTATCTCCAGATGTATTTCTTTCACTTAAAATATATGCCTATTGAAAAAAATATTTGTGTATTGTTTTATTGTGCAGTTTATTCAATGTTTATACTTAGAGAAGACCCGAAATGTAAGTATCTCTTTCAAATTATTTATAAAAAATAATAGGAAAAGGAAATTCTTGATAGAAAAGGTTAAAAATGTGACATAGAGCAAAAATATGACAGAGAGTTCGAGATGATGCGATAAATTGTATACTGCTTCTTTCAAACTTGTTTATATTAATTGAAATTTACAATTAATTAACAATGTATGTTAGAATATTTTTTTAAACAATGTTGTAACTATATGATAATCGCAACAATCTAAATTACACATCAATATACTGTTGGCTCTTGATTTGGATTATAATTTATACGATATTAGATAATTCTTCTTTGTTGCTATTAATATAAAAACATAAGCGTCAAGAGTATAAATTTCGCATTTAAATAAAGAAATATGTAATTACTAATTAATATTTGGTTTTTGAATTACAATAATCTGTTAATTAAGTGATACAATCTATTAATTAAGAAATCAATAAAAATTATTTTATATCATTAAAAGTTATTAATAATATAATATCTATAATAATTATATACATTACATATATAAAGATGTAAGACTAAATTTGAGTTTATCACTTCAGTTTTAACACGATGAAACTTATATTGGTCATTATATTGAAAAAGCCTTTATTATTCTATGTTACGTGATATAATATCTACATAAACTACCACATGTGTGGTTTCGATTTACTTAACAAAAATTATTAGTACTTTTCATAAAAATCACTTCTTTTTATTTTAGTAGCACGGATTATTTGACACACTGTATATTTATAACTGATTGATGTGAAACTAAAATTATTCATATATATACATATTTTTTATAATTTATATTATTTATAAAATTTTTATAAATATACATATAAATATATTTATAATATATTTTATAAATATAAACATATTTATAATATGTCGGTATATAATATATACGTATAGAATAGATAGTCCAACAGTGAATCAGTAGCACTATGAAACCATTGCGATATTTTGTAAATGCGATGTTATCAGATTGTGTTGCTATCATGCAGCGACTCGCATTTGAACCCCTCCTCGGCTTTTCAGTCGACTGGTAGATCGCGCAAGGGATGGTTATGTAGTGTCACATTTTAAGAATTTTGAATTGCAAAGTAAGTTTTTTTCGCAAGTTTTACGCATTTTTCATGTTTTGATTGTTATATCTATCATTTTTTTCATTATGCAATAGTTTGTGCACATTTGGCTTTATTATTTTGTAAGCAACTTTTTCTATTACTATTATTTTACTACATTATTTAAGAGATTATCGTGGAAAAGGTTAGGTGGTCTACAATGAATCATTTTGACATAGTAAAAAATGAACCGTATATTATATTATAGATCACATAACCTTTTTTACGATAACCTTCAAAATAATAATTCATTGTAACAATTATTTAGAATACAGCACCCTTCCCCCATCTCAATAAAAATATATTCATTTTTTCGCGCGTTTTCACTCAAAACAAAAGAAAAAACATAATAGTCGGCCTTATGAATTCCCACCACCTTATAATTACCTATTTTATAAATAAACATTTTAAAATATAGCAAAATTAAAATAATCCCAATAATTCGCAATACAAAACATGTAGTTCATTATTAAAAATAGCATGATTTATTGTGTAACACTTCTTATACACAATGAATCATTTCCCGTTTTTTAAAATAATCGAAATTGTGACTAAACTTCAGGGATAACTTAAAAGTTATTATTTATAGTATAGTCAACTAAATTCATGAATTGTATGCAAAAATTCAGATCTTCAATTCAATAATTGAGAGAAATACGAGCCTATGAAATTTAGTTTATTGTTGGACTACTTACCTTATATATATATATAAATATAAATGTATTTATATTTACAATATAAAATAAATAATACATAAAATGAATAATACAAATTATAAAAACTTTAAAATATTACAATACAAAATTATATAATTAGAGCACATTTTATAAGTTATAAGGTAATATTACACAGTGTGGTGTGTAAAGCTCTACAACTAGCACCAGGTATGTTGAGGCCCATAATGCATCCGGTTATGAAATCATAAAATGTTAGTAAATCAGATGCAAACTGAACATCAAAACAATAGTGCAGTTTAATAAGAATATCAAAGGCAATTACTGGATCGTTGCCAACTGAAATTAAATTTTCATCAGTCTTTATATAAAATTGTCCTTCCTTTGTTTGTCCAATCACAAAGCACACCAAAAACGGTTGGATATTTTTTGATTTTTGAGATAAAATTTCATCTTCTTCATTATTTACAAGTAAATCTTCCATTGTCTATATTAAAAATTAAAAGCAATATACATGACTTATAATATAAGGTATCTATAATGTGCATTGGCTGCATTTAAGTTTATAATATCTTTTTAATTACAATACTCACATGAATAAACTGTAATAAATTTCGATTTGGAATTTGTTTAGGGGAAAAATTCGATGCTTTAATTTTTGCACCTTTTGAATTGTCTTCCCTCTGAAATTATAATTAATATTATTAGATTTATATACGCACGCTTTTTTCATGAAAATTACCGAAATCGGAAATTATTTTTGAATGGCTTACAGATGTTTTCGTTTTTGCATAATTCGGAGAGGGCAACAACTCCGGCAACAAAATCAGAGCTTTGAAATTATCTGTAAAGTATAAAAAAGTATATTAATAATCAATTACACACAAAAGAAAGTACAAGTTATAGAAAAAATCGATTTCTTGTTCAACAATATAACTAAACTACTCTTTATCATACCATCATCAAAATCGTCCACTTTTTGGAGCAAATACTCCTTTTTTATGCGGCAGAATTTCAAAATTCTCGGCACATAGTAAGATGAAAATTTTCTTAAAAATGTATCATTATTTGGAAACATCGATATAAATTCCCCATGAATCTGAAACAATGAATGAAATTCTGAATAATGTAAATCATTTAAATGAGAAGAAAAAGTTACATATCTGCAAATTATTTTTCATACTTCAATTAACATACCATTTCTCCATTGTAATCTTTTAGTTTTGGATATAATCTAAATATATCATCTATTGTCATTTGTTCAGAATTTTTTATGCTCCTTTGCCTGTTAGGTCTCGTTTCATCTAATAATTGTATAATACTCGACTTATTGCTATCACTGGGTATTTTAAATATAAGCTCACAACACT
>Ga0157364_1006951_pt1 | contig 11674 bp, 12 predicted proteins | sample AttsexASBM2_FD_111476 | JGI IMG/M metagenome (GOLD analysis project Ga0157364, IMG submission 111476) | Fungus gardens microbial communities from leaf cutter ant in Ribeirão Preto, State of São Paulo, Brazil - Atta sexdens ASBM2 | ecosystem: Host-associated > Fungi > Mycelium > Unclassified ...
AAATATAATATAAATAAGATATATAAACACACACACACACACACACACACACAATATATATAATTATTACTCTAAAAATATATATATATATATATATATATATATATATATATATATTATTAAAACTCTGTTTGATGCATTATTAAAATCCTGCAACTTTTATATGAAATATTTTTTTCAAAAATGCTTTAGAGATATTTGACTGTATCCAAACTTTTGGTCCACCCTGTATATCATAGAATTTACTAGAATACTCATTATTTCATTGGTCAACATCTAATACATTTGCTCACTTTAATAATTTTCACCTCATTTCAAGATACAGAATTGATCTTAAAGTATCTTCCATTTGACACAAGTCAACACAAGTCGACACTAGTGTTCTCTTGTACTTTGTCGCTCTACTTTGTTGACATTCAGAGAGACAAAGATAGAACAATTGTTATCAAATAGAAAGCACCCATAGTATAGTTATCGACAGTTCATATCTTTCTCTATACTTATCTCCGGATATTCATCGAATTCGTCTACCGCATTAGTTTCCAGAGAATTCCTCGAGGGCGCTGCATTCCCGCATTGTCCGATGACTGTCAATCTTGAATTTTATGTGTGTGCCGGCTGTTTCAAGCATCAAAACAAACTCGAGGAACTGTGATTGCCATCACGTTGGATCGATATTAAATAATCAGCTAATATTTAAATAACCAGCACGATATGAGCCGTAGGAAAAGAGCAAAGGTACGTATTTTTCACATTTTTCTCATTAAGATTTGTCCAGATTCCGGAAATATTTTAACATTTGTGGTTAAGTGCATCAACATCGATTTTGAGATAAATCATCGTACGCTGGCTTGTATTTTATCTTTCATGTGATAATAAATGAGAGGAATGATTTTTATCTGATTTATTTCATAATTATTCATAGATACTCTGTTTATCATGAGATAGGATAGGTATTTTGGTTATGTATACACTTGTATGATAATATGTCATTTGGTATTTATTTAATTACTTACAATTATTTTGGTTTTATTTTTAAACAAATTTATTATTTATGTTTTATGGGTTTTTTTATATAGCATCTCTTATTTTTAATTAATGAGTGAATGAATTTAGAGGTACATTTAATTATAGGTGGAGTACAGAGAAATGGAGGAAAAGTATAATCAGTTGGAAGATGAGAACGCCTCAGATACATCAGAGAAATCTAAAACTGGTCTCGTAACACCTGAGAAAAAAGTATCCATTGAGATAAAAAAGGATTCTGAATCTACAGTACCTGCTCCTATACCTTCTGTCTCAAAATCCGAGATTAAGGATGATGATGATCAAGATAGTGATCATGAAGATCCACATGGTGAATTTTATAAATTAGTTATTAGTTTTAAATTTGGTAATGTTGATAGGGATATTAATTTATATATATACATTTAGTAAAGGAATTGTTAAATGGATTGGAAGGTGCAGCCTTTCAGAGTCGTCTTCCGTTTGATAAATTGACATCTACTGAAGCTGCTTGTTTTCCTGATATCGCTGGTGGACTATTACAAACACAGAAAGTATTTTTACACATTAGGAATAGACTTGTGAGTATTTGAACTGATTGATCTCATTGTTCTTTTTCTAATGTGATTGAATTTCAGCTGCAAATTTGGTTGGAAAATCCAAAACAGCAGTTAATCATCGAAAATGTATTACCGCAAATTGAATCACCTTATAACAGTGACACAGTACTTGCTCGTAGGATTCATGCATTTTTAGAACGACATGGTTTCGTGAACTTTGGAGTTTTTAAACGTCTTAAGGTAATTTAAAAATCATACATTTATAAAATTTTAATGAGTAGCGATCATGGAACAGAGTGTTGCATAATAGTCAAATTCATCTAAAATATACATATCAGATCTTATTTGATCTGTTGGATTATTGGAAATTTATTATTTGAATATTATTATTTTGGAAAGCAATGATAAATTATCAAGAATATCTTTGTCATGTCAACTTTTTCTAATCAGCTGTTTAGATCTGGCATTAAAAATTGTAGGTCCTATATATCAATAAATATGTGCAAAAGAGGTTACCATATCTCTAACATAAGACTGAAATGAAAAGAATAATTTTAATATATATTTATATAATATGTAGTTAATTGGATCTTATGCTTGACTTGACAAACAATTGACAAGCAGTGTTATCATCTTCAATATCATATTATAAATCAATATTACAATTCATGTATTATACTATATATACTATATAATATATATGTATGTATAATTCAAATTGCAGTATCAGTTTAACATATGCAATATTAAAATTGAGGATGCTGGATGCTATACAATATATATCAATATTAGAGAAATGAATAATTTATTTGATTGCAGCCTTTACCGACTAAAAAGTTAGGCAAAGTCATTGTAATAGGGGCTGGTATTGCTGGATTGGCAGCAGCTCAACAAATGCAACAATTCGGCTTAGAAGTAATTGTGTTGGAAGCTAGAGTAAGTACTTAGTAATTATATAAAATAATTATCTTATTTTAATTTATTTTTGAGTTTACATTTGTTTTGCTAATTCATTTGCATTTTAGGATCGTGTTGGTGGACGAATCGCTACGTTTCGTAAATCAAATTATATTGCGGATTTAGGAGCTATGGTAGTCACAGGTCTAGGTGGAAATCCTGTAACGACTCTTAGTAAACAAATTAATATGGAGCTTCATAAGATACGTCAAAAGTGTCCATTGTATGAAAGCGATGGTCAAACGGTATGTTTGAATTATTTTAATAAAATAATGAAATAAATAGATTTTATTACTGTACATTATTAAATTTGATACAGTTGTTATTATAAATACTCTTGGTATTGAAATGATTGTTTTATAATTATGTAAATAAAAATTAATCATGAAATGCAAGCAGTATGTTTTATGTTTTTTACAGGTTCCCAAAGATAAAGATGAAATGGTTGAAAGAGAATTTAATAGATTATTAGAAGCGACTTCTTATCTATCGCATCAATTAGATTTTAATTACGTAAATAGCGCAGGATCTGGAGGACAGCAAAGTAGTAATGCGCGTCCAGTATCTTTAGGACAAGCATTAGAATGGGTAATACGTTTACAAGAACAAGGTGTAAAGCAGCGTCAAGTAGCGCATTTACGTTCAGTACTTTCGTTGCAAGGACGATTAATCACCAATCAGCATAGAGTATGTATAAATTATAATTTAAAATATTTTTAATATTTTATTAAAATATTTTTTATTAAAATATGTGATTATAAAAAATAATGTGATTGTACAATTAATTAAATAATAATTTATGTCATAGATGATCTCTATTATGGATCGTTTAATGGAACTGAATAAACAATATAAAGAATTGACCGAAAGTAAATTACAAACTCGAGATATAACGCAGGAATTTGTGCTCCGATCTAAGTTACGTGATCTCCATAATGTTTGCAAGGTATAGTTTATATAATAAAAATATATTTTTTTTATAGTAAAATTAAATATATAAGACATGTATGATAACATATATGATATGTTTATATTTTATTCTTTAGGAATGGGATCAATTATCAGATCAACAAAAAGAAATTGAAGCAAAACTACAAGAGTTGGAAGCATCACCTCCTAGGTAAATATACGTTCTACAATATATTCTACACACGCTATTATATAATATATCTATGTTATATATACCAATTATATAAATTTCTTTTGTTTCGAATGCAGCGACGTCTATTTATCATCCAAAGATCGGCAGATACTGGATTGGCATTTTGCGAACTTGGAGTTTGCCAATGCAACATCTTTGTCGAACTTGAGTTTGAAGCACTGGGATCAAGACGATGATTTCGAATTCACTGGAAGTCATCTAACGGGTAAGTCCACTAATTATTTTTAAAAGGAGCATTTTTAAAGCTATAATGCTTAAAAATTTGCAAAACGGAGATTGTATATATTATTTGTCAAATGCATGATCGTATTATTTTGCGCCATACGCAATCAATTTTCTTTAACCATAATGTGTACATTAAGATATCTATGTACAATACTAGTTGAACAAAATTGACGAATTAAGTATTAATTGCGTAACATTTAATTAATAATATTATATATAGATCGAAACATATAAGGTCCTATGATTAGATTCGTGATGTATGTTTGCAAAAAATGCACATCCAAGCCTTTCGACATTTTCTGGAAATTGTTAAAATAGAAAGGAGATGGTACAGATAATGAGTGAATTATTCGCGAGTTGCATCTTCTTTATAGGCGTTTGATATTCTCGCTTCTCGTGTCTCCCTGTAGTTGACTTTATCAACCTTATTGAAAGCCGATAGCATGAGATTCCGTGTAGATAGTCGCCGTATCCCCCATGCGATCGAGTACCAGAGTTCTCATTATATGAAATTATACTATGATCATAGCCCGTAAACCCTTACGAGCTTACTAAAGCGGCGACAGAAAAGCCACGCCGTTAAAAATATTTTACGACCGCCAATGTAAACGGGTATTTTTACGCTTTATATCGGCAAATAAATCGTTGCCGAGTTATTTTAATTTTATGAGATGTGTTTATCAAAACATGCGTGGATGTCTATGTTCTTTATTATGCATTATACTAAATCTAGCGATATTAATCAAATTTTGTTTTATCATGTACTTTAATATACATATGTAAAAAGCTGTAACGATCTGAACGTATATGATTTTTTAATGAGACAATTAATTTAAATATCTTACATACATTTCTTTTAATGTAAATTAACTCTAATCTCCGTTTAATTTACTCTTTATCCTTTTATTAATTCTTAATACTAAGAAAAGATAAAAAATAAATTAAATCAAGATTAATTAAAGTTAATTTACATTGATAGAAATGAATATTATTGATTTTGGGAACATTTTAAGTAATCATGTCTTTTGTGAGAATATTTTTTTTATCTTTTTCCTAATATCTTCGCTATATTGTCTTTTACTAAATTTTTAACATATTTGTTCGTATCGTACTAGCGAAAAATTCCGTTTGCCATGAACTAAGCTAAGAAGATTAACATTCCACGATGAAAATCTGACTGTGTCCTTAACTACCTACGCGGTACTCGATACGCAATCGAAACTAGCCGCTATCATTCCCGCAGTAACGCGGCTTAACTGTGTCAATACCGCGTTGCAAATTCGACGAATCAGTCAAAGCAAGTGGACATTGTTCCGAGCACCAATTCAAAGTCCCATCGATGCGAAATGGAGCATATAGAATGAGAAGAAACAGAGATCTGTTCCGATTCTCGGGATGACCGATCCGCACAGTCATTTGGGCTTAGCCCGAACCCGAACTCAACACATTCGTATACGTCATGTACATTCACGTACACATGTTTCTGTGAGTGATAGCGCAATAAAAATTTAAAAAGAAAGGATACAACCTGATTTAAGGATAATAAGAAGAATAGAAATAAAAACCAGATCCTCGTATGTATTTGATATAATAACTTTTGTTTTAATTCATTCTTGAGTTTATTCTTGTTTTGCGAACCATTTAACGAATAGAATAGACTAAAAAAGAATAGATCAAACTATTATTTCAGATAGCTCACTGTATCAAGATAATTTATTATATTAATTTGACTTGAGAAAATATAGATCACCTGAGGTATTTTTTACACTCCAATTAAAATTGTTATTAACAACATATTGTGTATTGTATTATTGATTGTTTTTTTATTTGTTGGCATTTGAGAACATAAATATGGATTTACTCATAATTTTTTTTTTAAAATAAATAGAAACTATACAAATAAATATTAAACGAAATAAATATTACGTGGCTTATTATAAAAGTATTTCTAAAAAAATTGAATTTTTAATTAATATAACGTTTTTTTATTGCGGTTTGATGGAGTTGCATATTTAAAAGTTCATACAGAATATTTTTTTAAAAAAGAAAGACAATGTATCTATCTAAAATAAAAAAAGAATTATCCATTTTACAACGTTTCATATTTTCTCGATGTTGAAGTGTAAAAACATTACAAGTGATTATTTCCAGGTCAAATACGTCTGTGGATCTGGAGCAGAGTAATGAACAGAATAAGTCCATTATCCCGCTTTAGCTTATTTTTTTTTATTTGTGTCTCTTGATCGAAAAAGAAATCTGTTCCGATCGTATCGCACACGGAATTGCAGAGCACAAGCGGATGCATTTCGACCGTGCGAGAATCGGGAGTGTGGCAATGGATGACTCGATATCCAAGGGGGACGTGGGCCATGGCCCCTCATGACTGACGTGCATCGATGATCATGACAGTCTTTTGCTGCAACGAATCCCATCGTTGTTGTCCACTGCGCGCAATTAATGAGATGTAAACAATTTAACGCTAAATTAAACACGACAATAGGGATCTCTTTTTTTCTCTTTCTTTCTCTTTCTCCTTCTCTCCCTCCCTCCCTCCCTCTCTCTCTCTCTCTCTCTCTCTCTTTCTGAAGCAGTCCCTTTGGCAGCGCTTCGGGCGCGAGCACCGATCCACTCGATATAATCGGAACGTCCAAGATGAACCGTCCGCAACGCGCTCTTTACGGACCATCAGTTTCTTCTCGGTTTCAAACAAGACTTGCCGAAGAGTTGGCCGCGATTTTATCGAGAAACGCACCGAAAGTAAAAGAATACTTTATAGGACGTTTGTCCTGTTCCAATTTTTATAGTTCCATCCATTTCACTCCGGTAACATACCGTTTATATCTTATTGTTGTCTTATCTAAGAGCAGCCGTTCCTTCGTTCCTACGTTAGTACGCTTGGAATTTAATAATATAAGGAAGATCAGTGGTTTGACTCTTTATAAATCATTTCTTTGAGATACTCTTAAAACATTCCAATTTTTAATATAAACGTGAAATGTTTGCCACTTTTTACAATTTGAAGGCGATGTGAATTTATAATTACGGAATTATGAAAAGAGAAAAAAGTCGTCAAGAAATTTTCTCTAAATAATGATATGGATTTATGTGATTGAGTGAATTCTTTTCTAACATTGTCATCTCTCACCGTGTTTGTAATTCTAAACGACAATTTATCATTATATTGTCGTTGCGCAATTTTTTTACCAATATATAATATGACTAAATAATGATATCGATTTACATTGTTATTAAAAGATAAAGAATACGTGCACTGGCCATCTGTCGTCACGTATCGCGAAAATTTGGCAACAATTTCATATGCACTTTTGATCATATCCGCGAACGGCGCGAAGTTAAGGCGGAATAAAAAGTGCGTAAGGCTGCCTCGCGCGTTGTTCCTGATGCACGAGGAAAAACACAGCGACGTGATCGCGAGGTTCTATTTTACTCCGATCTCCATGGGTTTCTTCCCAGTCCACGCACGTTCACGCTCCGAGACCGAATACTGCGAATACGTGCCGCTGCGCTCTTTCTTCCCGTACTTTATGCGGTTATTGATCCGACCTATGCAGTCGAAGCTATTCTCGGGGAGTATTTGGTGCGCCAAAATTTATGGATGTATCTTGAAGACGCCGGCCATCACGGAGGTACCGTCTTGGCCTTCTTCACCGGTTCCCTCGATCAGCCATATAACATAGAGTTACCGTGGGCTCTATTTGCTAGATACCGGCCAACTACGTCGTTGGCGTTTTTGGGATGCGACGACGTCGATTTTTCGTTGCCCGTAGACAGTTCAACGTGCACGTGACAACCCACAGGGTGTTTGTAGAATTTGTAGAATTTCTTCGTCAATTCATTCCTTTCCTAGAAATATCGTGAATTTGAAGATAGTTCTTCTGTAACAAATTTTGTTGGACATTTTCTTTCGCAGTTCTTCAGATCTGTAGCTTAACAGTATCTTGATAATTAAATCTCAAGCAAAAATATCTTGAAAGTTCATTTGAAATAGATCATTTATATCTGAAGTCATTACTGAGTTTTTTTCCATCTTTGATCTTTCCGTCTTTAATTTGTTAAACGGCTCTGTAATTGTGCTATAAAGCTCTCGCGATAACAAGCTTTATTACAATCAACTTGTCTCAATGGACAAGTTGTCATTCGAAGTCGCTGATATTCACGAAACACCCTGTATAAACTTCTTCGACCACGAGGAGAGGAAGATCCGTGTACGATCAGGAGCGCAACGACGAGTCGGGAGAAGGACGGGGACCATTTACGACGTATCGAAGACTTCTATATGCCGTTCGTTGACTCCGATCGTCGCATTCCACGCCGTCCGTGTGTCGCTTCCAAAATTATATTGTCGTAAAGCTGACTTCACGCGCGCGAGGTCCCTCCTCTATCCGCGATCTTTCTCCTCCTTGTTGTTACAGAGGAAGAGAGGAAAGGGGGAGAGAGGGAAGAGGAGGAAGGAGTTACAGTCGGCGTGGTAACATCCGTGCGTAGGGTTCCAACTTCCAACACGCGGATGTCCTTCGCAGGATCTCGCGAGCCGACTGGTTCCACTCGCCACCTTCTCCTTCTTTCCCTTCCCTCTCATCATCCTTTTACGCGCCTCCTCGCATCTCCTTGAGCGCGTAATGCGTGCCGTTGCTCGCGATATACCGTACGCGTCGTTAACGCGTGCATATTTTTAAATTAATCGGGATCGGGACACGATAAAGGAGATTACTCGGCCGTAATGCGGCAATGACGCTTCCTCGAGGCGCGAACCGGGCACACCGTGAGGACACAACGAAATTCTCTTGGTGCACGATCGCGCTAATTGACGCGAGGATAACCCAGCGTGCTTTTATCGCGACTCGAAGCGATTTTGCGGCGTCCCGCGATAAAAGGAGAGGAAAAATAAAGTAAGAAAAGAAATGAAGAAAGTAAAGATAAAAAGAAGAAAATGATGGAAAGGAGGGAAGGGAATTTATTGTTGTGAGACAGTAGCTTCGATATTCATTTCTTATTTAAAAAAAAAAATTCTGATATATTGTATATGTATATTATACAACACGATCTCGGGAGTTAATCTAATCAGTCTAATGATTAACGTGTCTATTATGATAAGAAACTGCATGATATCTATAACGTATTCACTAAACGATATAAATGTTAGAACATATTCCATATTACTGATGTTACCAACATTTGGCTGTTCTTCATAGGACCTATCACCTAATCATGGTATTATAATACAATATCAGAACTTGACACTCATTCATGAATATACAATATCAGAACTTGACACTCGAGACTACCGTGTCTCCTGATGATTGTTACGGATGATGTGATCATAATAGATCTCATCATAATAGATGCGCTTTATATATCTATCCATTAGCAGCCGCGTTCTACATTAAGCTATAATAACATCGTAATTGAGCTTAATTAAATCATGTAATCAAGCCACTTTCGACACACTGTTATTGTTCCCAGCGGTCCTTGCATCTCGCGAATAGCGCGCGTACGTGTTAACAGTCATGAACGATTTAGAATCAACAATCAGGATCGAAATGCACACGAAGATACTATGGGAGTTTACCGGAAGCGAGAAGCGTTCAACGTTTAACGAGTAGGTAAAATCACGCTTCTCGAGCTCGGCCCCGCTGCGGCCGGATACTCATCCCGCATGATGATTCGAGATTATGTCGTTGTTCTTCCTTTTTCAACGTCAATACCGCACTTTCGTTCGTTCCCCTCGGCATAGCAGCATCAGCAGCAGAAGTAGCAACAGCAGCAGCAACGGCGGCAGCAATGCTACATTGCACAAGCAGTCTTTGTTGAGCGAAGTTCGAGGTATGACAATGCAACCACCATCGGTTACGTCGAAATTTCTTCCGAGTCCTCTCGTGATAGGACCATTGTGCAGAAAAGTTGATATTAACCGGGCAAGAGCGGCGCACCGCTCTCGAGGCTTTCATTATGTATGCGCCATCGAAATTGCATCGTTACGATCTTGAATATGCATTCCTCCTCTCCTCAAATATTCGCCCCGGTCGGCCCGCGCCACGGCGCTACGGACATTTTTTTGCGAGCGGATGCACTTTAGAGCAGCGATATCGCGATTCTCAAGTCTCGGCACAGGCTCCTTGACATTCCAATCGCGCGGATCGGATTTGTCCGACATTGTAAAAATTCCAGCTACTCGGAGCAAATACGGCTTAGTAAAGCGCGATATTGTCTCGCAGTTGGGCGCTCTCGCTAAAATTGCGAAAGCTATGATAAGCATAGACGTACGATGGAAACATTACACGAAATTTTTTCCAAATTCTTTTTCCCGACCGATTTGCGAACCATATTAAACGGAACATAAAAGGAGTATACTTTGTTGTAGTAAACCTAGTAAACCTAATTGGAACGCATAGCATATAGATTTTGATCTCTTTAATATATATTATCTCAAATATTAATTTCGTATAAAATTTTTATTGAAATATAATTTTTATAAGAAAATATGTTTATAAAATTACTAATTCGCAATATATTAAGAATTCTTATACGTGAAATTTGATGTAATTAATTTTATTAGTAGATCATTAGTTCGTTATTGCACTGTGAGAAAAATTTTTGGTATTTGTAACTATAATCATATATTACTATAATTATGATTATTATTACTGCTATAATGTTAATAATAATCACTAGATATCGTTCTATCAACAAATATAGTTGGCAACAGAAAATTACTATAATTATACTTATTATCATAAAAATGATTGCAATTATTATAAATTAAGTTAAATATTCTTTATGACTATAAATTGTAGTATCATTTTTATAATAATAATAATTATAATAATAATAATTATAATCTTTTTGATTATAAATTATATATATATTTGTTGATAGAATTATATATAATATAGTTATTATTATTACTAATATCATACAATAATAATCTTAATTACAGTAACGTGTAATTATATTTACAATTATTAAAAATTTTTCTCTTACAATTAATGTATAAAGTATTGCGATGCAGTTTATAAGAAATGCAGCCTTGGCGCGGGAGTGTCAATGCACGCGCATTGTTCCACCAATTTCGAAATCATCCAATACATTCATACATATCATCTTCTCCGAGGACCTGGGGCGCAAAGATGTTTTCATAGAGTCCGATGAAACGACGAATGAAGGGGGCGGGAGGAGGACACATCTTTCCTCTCGAAATCTTCCCTCGACTGAACGAAACGTAGGCAACTTAACATCAGCCGAGAACCAAGAACTGGACGGCGGGCGAGCGGATGGACGGAAGGGGGACAGAGGGACCACGAGTGGTAATTTACGAGGTATCGAAGACCTTGTACACTCCTACCCGCCAACGAGCCGGCCTCGCCCCGCGGAATCCAGTCTTGGCCTTAATGCACCGATACCTTTCTCATGACCACTTTCGGCCTATCCATGCACGCGGCATACCCTACACATATACGTCCACGGGGCCTCCTTTACCCTCCACGCCGGTGTCTTTACCATTTACAGTGCCCCTCGTGTCGGCAACGCGGTAGGGTACCTTGTCGATATAGTCTATCTGGGGTACAGTCCACCACATGAGCCACGTGATTTCTCATTCCGGTTATCGTCACGCCGTCCGTGAAGAAGAAGTGTCAACGAAACGATTGCTTAGCGCCGGGCCCCCCGTTCCGTGGAGACAAATGTTCCAGTGGCACATATCGGTATTAGGTCAGCGCCGACTTGTTACGGCCATTGGCGGCCTCTG
>Ga0157364_1006953_pt1 | contig 11671 bp, 5 predicted proteins | sample AttsexASBM2_FD_111476 | JGI IMG/M metagenome (GOLD analysis project Ga0157364, IMG submission 111476) | Fungus gardens microbial communities from leaf cutter ant in Ribeirão Preto, State of São Paulo, Brazil - Atta sexdens ASBM2 | ecosystem: Host-associated > Fungi > Mycelium > Unclassified ...
TAAAAAAAAATACTATTCCTCTTACTTACATTTTTTTGACAAACTCAGCCGCTTTTTAACATCTTTCTTTATTTTTATAAAAATAAATCATATTCTTTAATTATAAATTTATTATTATTTAAAATTGAAATATCGAAAATTTTTACATGTTATTATTATCTGCATCGCCTTTCTCGAGAATTTTTAAACAAGACAATACCTGCTAAAGTGGCGTCATCAACCATAACTTCCTCTTCTTCCTCACCTCGGAGAATTACATTGAAAGAGGTCGTACCGTCTTCAAGGTCTTTTCTCCTTGTGACCTCGGTTGTCGATGCTGAGGAAATCTTGCCTCTGTTTTTACTCTCACTGATGTTCTTCGTATGATTTCTTGATGTGTTCCTGACTGGCTCTACCCGGCTAATCGCGCGCATTGTGCTGGCGAAGAGGTTGTGATCATTCTGATTCATCAAGAATGGCGTGGCCACGCAAGACAATATGATCAGTACCATTATAGTGGCCATCGTGTACTTGATAATCCTCGGTCGAGCCTTACTGGAAGTCTGCGGGAATCCGCCAGACGAGAACTGATCCGTCTGCGGCAGTATCGTGTACTGCAGACTGGCATCGCCTTTCCGCACCGTTTTGTACATAATTATTCAACCTGTCGGGATAAAAATCTTGTTAGAAATACACGGCGGCGATCTCTCAGCCGGCCGAAAATATATGATTCTGTCAACCGAACGATCTGTCGTATTTATTTTCACGAGCATTCACACAGCGTGGGTTTCTATACTATAATCGGAATATTCAGTTTTATTGAGAAACAATAGTGGAATTAGTCGTCAATTTATAGCATTTAAATTAAAATGTATCCTGACAACGAAAATTAAATTAAATATATATTTTATGGGACATTTTAAACTGCATAAAATAAAATATTAAAAAAATTAAACTACTTATATTTAAACGATATACGGTTTTTCCGAGAAATTTAATAGGCTCTTAGATAACAATTTATGAAATAAATGTTGTAATATAAAATAATATTTATACAAAATCAATTTTGTATAAAGTTACTAGCAGTGATTTTATTTATTTATACATCGTTCTATATTATACAATAAATTATTTATATATAATCATGCAATTTATATATAATTGCAATTTATCGATTCATTTCTGCAATTCAAAACAACATTCAGTGACGTAATAAAATTATCATGATCATATCTATTTTTTTATGACGGTTTATGTCCGTGCAGATATTACTTACAATTTAGTGCTCATTTAGATTTAAGAATTTTACAATTGATATAATTTTGATATTTATTTAATAAAGAATTAGATACGAAGCAAAAGAAATATTAGAAATTAGTCTTTCACGGAATAGAGATAAAAACACATGTGACGCGAAATAATTCGTTCCTCATTGAATCATCACGAAACCAAGTTGCGACCAAGAAAATTCCAATGAAAGAATACAACTCTAGGCCAAACTAGTTACATTATAAAAGACATTTTTATAGGAAGAAGTTGTAAACGCCCTTTGTCTAACCTCCACTTGAAAGAATCGCATTTAGAATTAAAATTCTATTGTTATTAATTCGAAATTTCTATTTCACGAGACACAACACAATAGTATAATTTGTTGATTTCTTATACTCAGAAATTAAATTGTGACTAAATATCATTATAAGTTTTATAGAAGTATTAAATATAGTATTAAATACAAATTTTATAGATGTATAAATGCATCAAGTGCGAGCGAGAGAGGAATAAAATGTTCAAATGACGTTATGACGTGCTAATTTTTGTTTACTAAAAACTGCGATAAAAATCTAAGAGATATTCGTGATAACTTATTAAATTCTTATAAAGTAATTAAAAAAAGAAACATTGTTTGCAAAGTTTTGTATAATTTTTCCATCAGGTCCTCTCTCTTCATTTTATTCTTACATCTTTAATGTAGCAGTTTGTTATGCAAGATAATGTCCACGTAGAAAAATATCGCCTAAAAATCAAATAATTTTAAATGCAATATTATATATAATATTATATAAAAATAGATTTTTATAAATTTAAAGAAAAAGATACATATATAAACAGAAATAAATTTTCTAGCTATGTAAGTGTTTCCAAAATACATATTTCGTATGTATTAGAATGGAATATTTTCTTATTAAAAATTCTTAGTATTTTGTATATTACATATATTGCATATGATGGTAAGTCCAAGAGTCGAAATCAGACTTTTTACTTGTCAAATTGCTCTACAATGAGCATCAACGAGCTATCTAGTCCTTTTTCCTAGCGTCACTTTCTCATTTCATACATAATTATCCAAACTGTCAGAAAAAATCTCATGCTGTAAAGCGAAAGGTAGGCGATGGAGTGGATGACGTGTTCGTATGGTGTATAAGTTGTCAAAGTCGTCAGTGATTAAATAACGTTCTTTAGCAGAAAACTGTTTGCAAATAGTAATGTTAATCAGTTTTGAGATTACAACTTTTTTCAAACATTGAAGAGTAATGAATATATTAAAAACTTTAATTAACACCAGTTGTAAATCAAGGCGATATTTTTCTACGTGAATATTTTCTTGCATAATAAACTTCTATATTAAAGATATAAGAATAAAAAGTGAGAAGACTTGACAGAAAAATTATGCAAAACTTTGTAAACGTTTTCTTTTTTTTAATTATTGTACTTTATAAGAACTTTATAAAGTTATCACGAATATCTCTTAGATTTTTATCGCCGTTTTTGATAAACAAAAATTTAGTTAGCACGAATGGAATAAATGGAATGGTGAATTAAAAAATAGAAATATTTTTCTATTAGAAATAATTTAAAAAAATTTTATTATAAAACAATTAATATTGCCATTTTGCTGCGATAGGTGCTATTAAAAGTTTTGTGAGTCTTGAATTTGCAATAAAGTCGGCAGGTCGTTTATGAACTTCAATTATAAACAATGTTTAATTAAAATACAAAGCACAATGAAAATGAAAAGCTCAAATTTGAATTAGCTCACAATAAGTATTTGACAATAAGTATTTTAAATGCTGCATTGTTCAAAGCATATCAACAAGTTCGAAGATGCGAGATTAAAACTGAAATATTTACGATATTAATATTTCTGATTTAACGAGTGCTTAACATGTACGATCGAAAATAAATCTGCAATAAAAAAATGTATGAGCATCACTGTGTACTGATTAAGTATTTCTCTCTTGCAAATATTTGTAAAATAATTGTTTTATAAAAAATTGTCTACCAATTTAAAAAAATTATGTTAAGATAATAATATGAATAATAATAATTCATGCGAAGATAAATTTAAATATAAAACTTAATATTATTGCTAATAAAGATCTTGTAATACCATTTGATCCTGTAAAACATATTTAAATTCTATTTTATCATATAACGATCATGGAGATAAGCACACTTGCAGTCACGATACGCTATTAATGTCACGATGAAGCACATTGTTCTGATGAATAAACACGACACGTCGGAAATTAGATCTAAAACGGTCAATTACATTTAGCTAACCGGTGCCGACGCCGACGATGGCTTGTTTAAAAAATAACCGAAAGATTATTGAGCGAAAGAAATCGTCGGTCAACGCTCAATTTTCGAGTGATTAACAATTCTTAACGTCACTGCACACCGAATATTTAACTGCGTGGACAATTTCGATAAAATATCAATAGTCTTTCGTGGAAGACGGATAAATTATTTTCGACACGTCTGTCTCTCTGTCGAATAAAGCTGATCCTTGCGAGAGAAGCGAAAACAGAGGAGGAAGGCTACGCCAGAATTGCGACCACAGATGTATCGATGTACTCACGATATGTGAACGGTAGTCAGAGGGTTTTCTCTTGATTTCCCAACCGGTCTGGAGTGTCGGTGCATACACGACAATCCGGGACAGGCAGAACCTCGCCTGTGAGGGAAACTCAGCTGGAAAATGCGCAGATGCAACCCGACGACGATGACGGGGTGCACGCGTCGGCGCGTACATCGCTCCTGACTGCCGGAAGTTGGTTCGAATATCGCTGAGAGACGGATTTTTGCACGCGTTTATGAGACTAAAGATTCAAGGACGAATCAGACAGTGTTGACCGTGAACTTCTTTCGGTGTTTATATCATTGAATTTTAGGCATATTTTTCGTCCGGCGTCGCCCATGCGCGATCACTAAGAGAGAGTTAATCGATAGGAAAAAAATTGCGCATTTATTGTTTCTTATTATACGAATTTAGCATAGTTAAATTAGTGCATTGCTTAAAAAGAATTAAAAATTTAGGATTTATTAAGGCTTACTGCATAAATAATATTTATTTCTTATTAAATGTTCATTAGCAAATGAATTTTTTTATAACTACACTTTAGAATTTTTGATAATCATTTTGGCGATATTATTATTTTGTAAGGAAACAATTTTTATTATCTTTTAAATAAAGTTTTTAAAATAATAATGAGAATATAATATATTTGAATACATTATACAGATATAGCTGCATAAATTGTTTATTAAATTTTCTACTATATATATAACGTCTTATAATTAATGCAATCAAATTTTTATTTTTAAGATATAAATAAAAGATTGATATATGAACTACACTTTATTGTGATATAAAAAAATATATGTAATTTATCTAGGTTTAGGCCATAAAAATATGATCATTTATAGAAACAAATTTGTACACAACAATGGAAGACATTATTTATAACTGCATTACAAATCGCAGAATTAAGTTTTATATATCCTTACTCATGAAATTTTGGAACATAGTGAAGTTTTGATATATCGTAAAATCACAGCCTCATTGCATAGTTGGCATTGCCGTCGACGATGCGATATCGGTAGCATCACTTGATCTCCATAGCTGTGTTATTGTCTTCGTTTGCGTATGGAAATTTACCCCCTAAAATGAGATTAATAAAAAAACATGCATTACCATATTATTATATTATACATCTTAATTATTTGTTCAAAAGAACTCTACTTATTTACAATCATATTATAACATAGTGCAAATGCAAAAAATGATTTATTAAACAAATTTTAATTTTGCAAGAATAAGATATATTTTTATTTGTACACATTGTTTTAGCTATTTATTATTATTTTTTATTTGTTTTAATTAATTTAAATAACTATAATTATAATAAAAAAAGTTATTGTAAAGAGTTACACAGTATGATATATTTTGATAAATGGATTGATTCATCAAATAAAAGTACGCAAAGTTACATATACTCACGTATTTTCCATAAAAGTTCATATCGCCGAGAAAGGAACCTTTATTGCCAGTGAAACTGAACATCGGTAAGGGGACGGGTATGGGAACGTTAATGCCAACTTGGCCGACTTCGATTCTGTTCACGAATGCCCTGGCTGTCGCTCCATTTGTCGTGAAAACTGCCGTGCCATTGCCATAAGGATTTTTATTGATGATGTCGATGGCCTCATCGGTAGTGTCAGCAAACATGCACGATAAAACGGGTCCGAATATTTCTTCTATGTAACACTTCATTGTAGGCTATAACATGCATAAATATCAAGTGATTTATGATATAAATTAAATGGAAAAACAAGAGAATGAAAAATTGAGTTAAAATATAACGTTAATTAAAATATAGTACGATTTTAAATAATAAATAAATGATACGAATTTTTAGACTAATGAGAATGAATCTAATTAAATGAGAAGAATTTTATATTTGATCGAAGTGGTTTTTAGTGCTTAAATACATTATAGATATTTCTTGTGTAAATTCATATACATTCTGATTCTACCGTGCACCGAAATCTTTTTTCAGAAGAATCAGAATAGTAGTATCACTTATTAGCTTGTACAAGCAATTTATTGCTATTCTGATTTTTCTCATGAATGCGTTTTAAGACAGAAAAAGATAAATTTTGACGCGCGATATGCAGATTCAGAATGCATATAAATTTACATAAGATATATGTATTTAAACACTAAGATCCTTCGATTGAATAACATATTTCTCTCATTTAATCACTTAAAATATTATAAATTTAGATAAAAAAATTTATGTCAATAAATTTTGTTTATGGATATGAAGCTATAGATAAAGAATAATTTAATTTAATTAATTTTTTATTTAAGAAAATAAATAAACTCTCATAGACAGTTTATTTTTTAGTTTACAGTAATTTAAAGTTTATAAGGAGAGACTCACATAAATATTTCATGGATTTTGATCAGCTTTTTTAGGTCACAACGATGGATCGTTTTCAAACTTGGGGGAATCGATAGATATTTAAAAAACGAGTAATTTATATATATATATCTTAGAAAAATAAAATTTTTAATATACAATATACATACTTAATACATATTTAATATATATACGATTTATTTCTCGTTATTCATTCACAATGCTTTCTGGCAAAATGATACACATAATGATAAGTGGTAATTGTCATAGAAGCATGCGAAGCATACTGTCTTTCTATACCATGCGCATCAAATAAACGTAGATGTTATGTCACAATCACTCTTAGTAACCGTAATTCTATTAAAATGTCATTAACGTTGAAAAAAGCATAAATTATTCCGTCAGGTTTGAAAGCGATCCGTCATAAAATTCTAAAATTATGATTTTCTCGAAAAATACGCAGAGGCGTAATTTATTGCTTTGCAGGAATTATTTTTTGATGCCCCAGAATAATCATGCAAAAACTGCTCAAATCCGTGAAAGACTTATGTGAGTCTCTCCTTGTTAAACTTTTATTAATTCTTGAACTATTAGTATATTTTACCTTAACATCAGTTAACACTGTGGGTCCGACAAAGTTCCCGTTTTCAAAGCCAGACACAACAATACCTCTTCCATCGAGAGACAATTTCGCACCTTCTTTAACACCTGATTCGATCAACTCGTTGATCCTCTGCTTTGCTTGTGGTGATATAACAGGTCCTAGATCCGTGCCGGGCACATGACCGGCATTTACCTTTAATTTCTTCGCTGCTTCTACTAGTTCGGGTATCCATTCCTTAGATCTGCCTACGAAAATGGCCATCGAGAGTGCCATGCATCGCTGCCCGGCAGCGCCAAAAGCCGCCCCAGTGATTTGAGATAATGTTTTGTTCTTATTCGCGTCTGGCAGGACAACGCAATGATTTTTAGCACCCATATTGCACTGTACTCTTTTTCCGTGTGCGCTACACTGCTTGTAAATATACTTGCCCTAAAAATTACAAAATTCATTGATTTTTTTATTATTCGTATCATCATATTGTCTGCTTACATTTAATTTTCATTAACATTTTTAATATAAATTTTACTCAAAAAGTACATTTTAACAAGAACTAAACGTTTAATGAAAATAAATTACAATTAGAATTTTATTAAATTCTTAATAAAAGCAGAAAAAGGAAAAACGCTCGATCTAGGTGATAGCGCAGCCCACACACGGAAAGAACGACTTTTCTAGTACCTAAAAATACCTAAAAATTTATAGATAATAGATATAAATATGCAAATCTTGTTGGACCATTAAAATAATTTATGTAGGATGCTTAAACTAGTTGGTAGACTATCAAAGACTTATTGCAGCATTGCTCACTATGCTTGAACTTCCTACGTAGTTATTGTTATAATTCAACAAAATTATTTTCAGATTTTGTCTAGTTAAATTTGTAAATACATTAGCAAAATCATTCTTTCTGTGCACGATGTCGATTTCTGATTTTGTTTTTTTTTTTATCTTTATTTACCGCTTGATCAGAACCGACAAACGAGACGGCCTTGATATCGGGATGTTCGCAGATGAAATCCACTGCTGCATGTTGACCGTGTATTACATTTAAAAGGCCAGCTGGTGCACCGGCTTTCGTAAAGAGATCAGCGAGGATCATGGATGCACCTGGTACCCGCTCCGACGGTTTCAGGATAGCGGCATTCCCGCATGCGACCGATATCGGAAACGACCAAAGCGGTATCATGGCGGGAAAGTTGAAGGGACAAATGGATGCAGTAACACCGAGAGGTATTTTATATGAGATAATATCCATGTCCGTGGCGATGTTGGGCGTAGATTCTCCCATTTGGAGCACCGGAATCGATGCACATGAATCAACAACCTCTGCCGCCGCATAGTTAAAAATCAATCCACGCAGTACCAATTATAATTATTAATCGTGATTATAATTTTAAATATTATAATTATATTTTGCATAATCTATCTATTTCTTTTAAATTAAAATTAAAATGACATTCGTGTATATCAGAATAATTCTTTTATTTAATTTTATTCTTCATTTTTATTCAACAATTTTGAACTAAATTATTAAAAAACGAATTAAATATTAAATTAGAGCATTGCTCGATATATAATAATACAAGTAACAATTTAACGCGATATACTTACGAAGACCTCGAAGCACATCTCCTTCTGCGTCAGCCAAAGTCTTTCCATTTTCTTTCACGAGATTCACCGCAATTTCTTTCTATGGACAGATGGAATATCACAAAAGAATAAGATAAAACGGTGAATAAGATATGGAGATGTAATGAAACTAGTAGTAAAATATTTGCAATGTCGAGAACGTGATTACTTAGTAGCAAAGGTTCGCGCGGTTCGGTGGTTGTCCATTGCCATTTATGCAATAATAAATTGTCACCGTATTATTGAATTCTTCAACTTTGCCATGCTCATTATCTTATCTTTATTATCTTTGATTCAAATATATGTTATCATCTCTCTCTCTCACCTTTTTTTACTTTTCGAAAGTGATATTAATTAATTCGTGAAATAATTTAGAATGTTGGCTTAGAATTTAGTATGTATTGATAAACTGACCGAGTGTTCGCGAATAAGAGCCTGATACTTTAGCATCAAATTTTGTCTCGTTAGCACGCTGGTATGTCGCCACTTCTCGTATGCTTTCTGTGCACTCTGTACCGCACTCTCCATCTCGTCTCTCGTGCATTTTGGAGTGCGATATAGCAATTGATTCGTTGCTGGATCGTGGACATTCGTGAATTCTGTAGCCTTTGAGTCTGAAAAAGAATTATAAGTTATAAAATGAAAATTGTTTATATGTAAATTACTATAACATTAAAATAATTGAATATATAATTTATATTGAAATAATTTAAAATACATAATTAATTGACGTATAATAAAATTTTTATGCAATATATACAGTAGTTATATTTTACCTTATATATATTTATTATTGATCTAACAAGAACAACTTAATATCTATTGTAATTTAATTATTGTAAAGTTATTGACGTTTATACTTCTGATATTTTTTAAATAAATATCTATGTAATTTATAGATAGATTTATAGCATCGCATGAATGCGTAAATATCATTGTAATAACACATTATAATTACATATTGTAATAAAGTTTACTTGAAGATATCTATATCTTCTTCAACTAATTTCGTTTCATAAATGAATATTCTTTCGTAGGTTTATCTATCTATGATACATTTTGTTATAAATATTATTTAAATTGCATTTTGTTCCGAATATGTCAATATATCATCAATACGAAAATAAAGTTTAAATTAAAACTAAGTTTAAATTAAAATTAGAAGCAACTTAATAAGTTTGAATTGAAAAATTGTAATTAATTAAAATTATTGAAGGATTTTATTATTTTTTGCATTATTTTTAGAAAGGTATGAAGCTAATATTTAACAGTGAAAATAAACTTTTCAGGTGAAAAAATTTCTTCCGTTTTTATAATATAAGCAATACAAAAAATAAAATATTCAATTGGTAAGAATATAAAGAATTTAAATGTTTAATAATATTTACCTATGAATTGTCCATCGATATACATTTTAACCATCGGAGTAGCATTGCTATAGGATCTCGTAAACCGTGTCTGAAATATTTTTATACTTAATTGGTAAATATTTTTATACTTAATTAATTTTTATACTTAATTAATTACAAAAAAATATTATTTTTGTTTAAATAATTTTTTCGTATGCACTAATATATATGATTCATGCACATACTCTATCAGAAATTGATTTAGAGATATTAATAGCAGATAACATTTCAAATGTGAATATTTTTTTCGTGGAACGTTATTTGTAATTTTATTTACAAATTGTGTGATCATACGATTAATACACGCATTGATAAGTTAGTAAAGCTACGTCATTCGAGATATCTGAGTATTTTTAAATAGCAAGCAAATTTATATGATAGCACTGTTTTCAAGTTAATAAATGTATGGCGATTCATATTTGTCGACACTGTTTTAAACTTCGTGTAGTATAAATAAAACAACTGTTTCATTTATACTACACGAAGTTTAGAAGCGTAAAGAACGATTAATGTTATTTTCCTCTTACGAACGTTATAGTCATCCGAGGATCAATTGATTAGACAATTGTCACTTTGTGGTTACATTTATTAACACATTGATGCATTCTACACGATCAAGATAATATAAAAAGAATTTGCATTCTTAAACAGAATATAACAATATATTTTATTTTAAACAAAGTAATTAAATAACCTAATTTATTTTGTTCAAATTTTATAAATATCAAATATATTTTAACGAGAAGATATATGATATAATATGATACGATCTTTTCGAAAACAGAATTATAATTATTAATATCTCGAATAAACTAAAGTTTTTTTAAATTATTTTTTTATTTAGGGCATTGCCTTCAAAACATTTACAGTTTTAACTTTTAACACAATATACAAATATATTTTATATAACAATAGTTCACATTTAAACATATTTTTCTTATCGAATTACAAATGCTTCAGCTATTATGCATGCTTATAATATTTTGATAAGCGCATTCTTTCGTTTAGATAGCTATTGGAAGTTTAGTTGCACTACACACGAAGACTTTTTTTATAGAATGTTTTAAAAAAATCAGAATATTTAATAAAACTTATAGATTTAGAAATTAATTAAAAACTAATATACGAAGCGTTACTACGGTCTGATGACGATTAAGATATTGAACTATTGTAACTTACATATATTCATATAAATGAATTAATTTCAGATGATAATTGCGAGCCGATATGGTTGGACTTTCAACGCAATCAATCTGAAATATTAATAATCCCCTCAAATTTCCCAAATTAATTTTAAAAAACTGTAATAAACTTATTGCGAAAAATATTGCCTCGGCTGGGAATCGAATATTTTTTGATTGCGTTTGAAAGTCCGACAACTATATCGGCACGCAATTATCATTTCTGAAATTAATTCATTTATATGAATGTATATAATAGTTCAATATTTTAACATTCAGACTGTAGAGGCGCTTCGCCTATTTAAAGTAATGTATTTAACAAACGGTCTTGTTTCCAATTTTATTAATTACAATATATTTATTATTGTATAGATATATTTAATATATTTACAATAATGTTTATTTAAAAAATCGATTTTCAAAAATTATAGCACGATCAACGTTATGCGTCAGCAAACACATTTTAACGTCAGTGATGTATCATTATAATAAATTAGCATTTGGCATACATCAGATTTTTCCTTTCTTATTCTAATGCCCGTATCATACGTTAGTCAAACTTTGTACTTAAGGCTTCCTTAAATTTATTTTTAGATGTTCAGTGACCAATGAAATAATTCGCAGAGCATCTGAAAATGAATTTAAGGAAGTCTTAAATATAAA
>Ga0157364_1006954_pt1 | contig 11671 bp, 3 predicted proteins | sample AttsexASBM2_FD_111476 | JGI IMG/M metagenome (GOLD analysis project Ga0157364, IMG submission 111476) | Fungus gardens microbial communities from leaf cutter ant in Ribeirão Preto, State of São Paulo, Brazil - Atta sexdens ASBM2 | ecosystem: Host-associated > Fungi > Mycelium > Unclassified ...
AAACTGTAACTTTTTTAATGAGTTTTGATAGAATACATTAAAATAAAAATCTATGTAAAAATTAAAATAAAATTAGTTTTGTGATTCCAAGAATAAATCAAATATAAGTAAATTATAAACTGTATAAACCTCTGTAGCTGTTAATGTATAAATAATATATTTATAATGTGACATAATTCGTAAACAATTAAAATGTATTTACCGACAGTTAACTGCAACTTTTGATTCAAGTTTTAGCTCTTCGACGCGAAAGTTAAGTACAAACTACTAAAATTTATATTTTAAAAGTATTTTAAAATTATTTTTTTGTGAAATAAATAGAATAAAATCTCCGAAATAAATTTTTTTTATATTATTTTCTATATATTTCTTTTTATTATTCTTATTAATTTATAGGTGTATTTATAAATCGATATATTAGAACGCTATATTATCGACGTTCTCGTAGATCTACAGTTCATTACACTGCAATTTTATAACGTACGTCGTGAGCAGCAATAATAACCTTATTTATTATAAAATTTATTTTTTATTTATTGAACAATTATATCATATATGCAACGATGTGCCCATTAATGAGAATAAATTAAACAAATTCGTAAAATGAAGATATTTAACATCGCTAACGTTGACTAGCGTAGTACGCGTATCTATTTAACTTTATATTACATTTATTACAGCTTATTTCTTTTATACGATAAAATATTTTTAAGATTACTATCGTTAATTAAAATAATCAAAAATTACATTTATATAATTATCAGATATCTAATATTATTAACGTACGCGTATTAATTGTTACTTTCTCATATTTAATATTAATTATTAGTACAATCTTTCTGAAACATTAATTTTTTCAATAAGTGTATAAACGAACGTTTTATGCTGTCTAGGGAATATGGAGAAAAGAATATTTTATACTTTTAAAAGTTTCTTTATCGCTTTGGTGTTCTTCAGGATTACATTTTCGGTGTAAATCTCGCCAAAATTAACATAATTTTTGCTTCTTCCTGCGCTTTGAATAGAATCAGTATTATATACAAAAATAGAAGAATAATAGAATTTTTTCGATTACAAAATTTTCTCAATTAAGTAGCGGTTCTGAATCGCGCTCGCGCGATTCGTCAATCGCACGTGACAGGATTGTATCACGTGACACACGCGTTCGCGGCGAGTCATCGCATTGACTAGCGTAGTTTGTCCTACCATCGGTGTATTTGACGGCTCTTTTTTGTGATTAGACGAGGACGAGAGGGCAGTGCGGTTCGGTGCGACTGCGGCGAGTTCAGGGATTTACTCGCTGCCGTTTCCGTGAGTCTCACACAAGTTAGGAGAAGATAGATAGAGAGAGGGAGAGAGAACGAGGCAGGGACGCAGAACGGGACGCGAACGAGAGTCCAACGTCGTCCAACGTCGCCACTCGCCAGTCACGGAAAGATATACGGATTGGAGTCATCGGTGGTTGATTTTTCCCGCCGGATTTCGCGAGCGAACTGGCGCCAGCAGCTGTCCGAGGCAAGTCGTCCAGCAACGACGACGCGACGGTCGGTCGAATGTGTCGCTAGTAGTGTATATACGTCACGCACGTGCAGTACCAAGATCCGTCGTTTCTCTAGTGTGTGCGTACATACAAGCGTGCGTGCGTGCGTCGTGTGTCGTGCGTGCGTGCGTGCGTGCTCTTAATCCGGTGTCTCGAAAAAACGTAAGTAAAGTAACGCCAAGACCGCGTGCAGATCAGTAAGCCTGCGTGAGTGACGGTGCGAACGCGGAGGCGAGAAGAGGATAGCGGCGGCAGAGGACCGTAGCCGAGAAGGAAGAGGAGATAAAGATGAGCAAGACGTGCGCCCGATGCGAGAAGACGGTCTATCCGATCGAGGAGCTCAAGTGTCTCGACAAGGTACGTAGAGTTTGCTCGGTTATTTTTCGTCCGTTTGGAATAACTAGCGAGTACTTCTCGATAATTCGAGAAAATCCTCATCCTGGGAGGAATTAAAATTCTTTTCGAATTTTCTCAGCTCTGAAAGGAGTGCCGCTCTCCAGGAGAGAGCGGGAGAGATGTACCGTTCTCGTTCGGCCCCATTGAGTAGGGCTCGGCCCAGTGGCGGCCTTCGCGTCGTTGCCAATCGATGGCCTTCCTTGTCGTGCGTGCGTGCATGCGTGCGTGAGTGAGTGCGTGCGTGCGTGCGTGCGTGCGTGCGTGCGTGCGTGAGTGCGTGCGTGATGCACGCGTGTTTAACGTCGTGAAACGATCCGTACTCGGCAAACGGAGTTGTCTATTTGTTGCGCTTTGATATTCGTTCAGTTTCATTCAGTTTTAATTAAAACTCTAAACTACAACTAAAAATAAAGAAATATATACATATACGTATAATAGCCTTAAAGAAAATTGAATAAAATTGGAAAGAACTCGAGAAATCCACTTGTTGCATACGCCGTTTCTCGCAACGGATGAAGTCGCTTGATGCATAAAAGGCTGCGAGATGTAGTTCCCCACCATGTCACAAGGATGCGAAGAATATTCTGGTACATTGCAGTGAATTCTGTTAGATGCACTTGTGCGCTTTAAAAGCTGTTATTAACCGTTACAAAAACATAAATTCGTGTTTGTTTTCAATTCAAATCGAATAATATTTAAATACAATACAAATGGCAATGATATATGATAATGATAACAATGTTAAATATGTTAAACATGGATAAGACAATTATACATATTTTGAGCAACTTTTAAAAGTGTGATAAATAAAGAAATAAAAACGAGAAAATAAAGTAAAATGTTAAATTTTTTTTATCACATTTAAGCCCGATTTTTTCTTATCTGGTTAATTTATAGTTTTGATTCAACCTTACTTGATGATAAAAATTGTTTTCTTCAACTATTAATCACTAATGGTTTTGCAGTGATATCTTTGAAAGTGATTTACAAAAAAACCACTAGTTTAATCATTAACCATAGCTAGAAAAATACATTTTTTTTACATTATTATCAAATTATGTCCAACCACAAGTTAAGCAAACCAGACCTTGAATGTAATGCTCTAAAAGAGCTGTTAAATCGTTATAAAAACATAAATAAAATAAGATGATTATTTTGTAATTTAGACGAATAAATAATATTTAAATACGATACAATCAAATGGTAATGAGAATATCGTAATGATAATGATGTCAAATTTTATGCTAAATATGGATATGACATAGTTATTTTGAGCGATTTAACAGCCAACAATTGATAGCTTTTACTTAAGAATGAGTCTTTGATTGCCTAAAGTAAATTAGACAAAATAAATCTCAAAATTATGTTCTCGTTAAACGTCTTTTAGCGCATAATAACGTTTCAACGTGATTGTTTGCGAGGATTTTCTTTTCCGATCGTTGTAGGATTTGTATGCTCGCTTACGGCATACAACGGGCACGCAGCGTTTTTCGAGATATGCAGAAACGGAGTGGGAGTACATGGCAGGATGTACCGTTCGCGAACCGATTGCAATGGTTCAACTGAACGTTATAACTGGTATCTATAAATGTAGATTGCGGACCTAACATAGTTGCACAGTTTTGCTCTTTAGCGTAGTTCACGAAAAAGTAAATGCAAATACGACAATTTTAGAGGAAATAATAACAAAAAAAGGGAAAGAGTAAAAAATTAAATGGCATTTTAATGAATTTATTTTAATTGTCTTTTTTATTTTATTTTATTTATATATTGTGTAAAATATATATATTTTGTGTAAAAGACGTTTAACGAGGACGTAATTTTGAGATTTATTTTGTCTAATTTACTTTAGGCAATCAAAGACTCATTCTTAAATAAAAGCTATCAATTGGTGGCTGTTAAATCGCTCAAAATAACTATGTCATATTTTGTGTTCTCGATTAAATATTTTCAGAATATTTGTCAAAAGTAGTTACATGCAATATATAAGACATGATGTTTGTGGGATTATCGGTGGAAACTTTACTTACCTATTATCTATGTACAACTATGTATAATTATGTATAACGGTATTCGATTATGTATCTATTTAAACAAGTTATATGCATATACAAAGTACGTTGACTATTCTTCTAGCCATTCTTAGGCAACAAGATATTCGTTCTTGTTTAGCTTCACTCGTTTCTATGAATTCTTTCGGTTTCATTTAAAACAAATTTTGTTGAAACTTATTTCATTTTAACCGCTGTTTAAGCGGAATGTAGCAAATACTCTCTTGCTTCATTCACTATGTATACCAACTTCCGCATTTGTCCAGGATAAACCTTGAAATGATTCGGATTTATAATTTTTATTCAAAATTGTGAATGGAGCGCGGATCCTTGCGAGTGTTTTTATAAAAGACCGTGGCGTGCAACTCCCATTTATTTCCATTCGTTGTGCTAATTTATTCGACTTTATTCGCACGAGAGACTAGAGTCTGAAATTAGTTAGTCAATTATAAAAATTTTATTTCCATCTTAGGCTGTTCTGATATTATTTTAGCATTTTGAAGTACATATATATATATATATATATATATATATATCAAATTTATATAAATAATTTCTTTTATTTTCAACTAATTAGTATTAAAAGGATTTAAATGAGAGAAATTATATATTGTAATTAATAATTTAACTGTAGAGTTGAAGAATTAATCAATTATTCCTATTATACAAACTTAAATCTATTATTAGGTCGTGAATACATAGAATTGTTTTTACAACGGGAAAGAATTATTATTTTATGTACAATTAATGGTGCTTTAGTGTCTGGTTTTTTTCTCGCGTTGTCAAGGTGTCAAGAAGATTGGCACACCAAAACTTTTTCTGAGACAGATTACAGGATGTACCGTTCTCCTTTAGTTCCGCTCGCTGAGCCGTTCTCAGTTCCATTTGCTGTGATATTTCTCGTCTCGTTTATTCTTACGTTGAATGACCGATACTAAGCATGATCTCTCTCTGCATATAGAGAGACGAAAAGAAAGGGAGGGGGGGAGAAAGAGAGAGAGAGAGAGAGAGGGGGGGGGGGAGACTGACCGTTCTCTAGTCATTTTTGCTCCGAATCTTCTTTTCATAAACGTAGATGAGCTTTGCATTAAAAAATTTGTTTATCGTGCTGCATTAGAAATAAACTTTGAAGCCAAGTGCGCGAACTTCGGAATCTTGCGTATTTACTGCGAATTCTTCATAAAATTAAATGTTTTGTCATAAATTGTATATTACGTCTTACTCTGAGAAGGAATTTGAATATTAATTAATTTTGTTAGCTTTTTCTTATCAATTACGACGTATCTCGTCCGGATGCTTATATATAAATATATGACTATGTTATTTTCTGTTTTATTCAAACCCTGATGAGATGGAGATTCACAAGCTTCTACTAAAATTTCAATTTTGCTTTGTAAAAGGAGTGCAGTTTTATAATAAAAGTTTTATTATATAATAAGCAATTATGACTCTTTTGACTTAATGAGATACGTATTATGTAAAAGTATAAATATATACGTATATGTGGTGTGCTTAAAAAATATCTTATCTAATTTAATACTGAAGGATAAATAAAACTCGTTGGGCGAGTTAACAGCATTTTTTAATCGCGTGGGCGGCATTCCCCGCCAGAAAACGAGCTTCAGACGTTCGAGAAGAGGTCGAGGAAGTCAGGATCCTAAATTTGGATGTGTATCGTGCCGCATGATCGCCACGTTGGTTTTCTAAATCCTCTCGCGCGTTGCGTGTGTCTACCGCACGATCCATCCATTTTTGGTATCTCCCGCAAAGAGAATGAAAGCAGCCTTTTTGCCGCAACGTGACTCACAATGGTAAAATAAGAAATATAATTACCAATAATAAATACTAATCTCTCTTTATTCTTTTTACTTAGAAATTACATTATTAAATTCTGTCGGTTTTCAATAAATTATTCGAACGCGCTTTTTCTATTTTTAATTTATTTTCTTTTTATTTTAGTTTAGTTAGCGAGGCAAATTTAGTAATTAATACTTGTCTTAATTATTTCATGTATTACTTAAGACAAAAAAAAACAGCATATTATGAAAAGTAATTAATAGATATCTTTTTATTCACTTAGAAATTACGGTACACTTGTAAATTACGGTACGGTTTATGCACTTTTTACGTGTAGATCGTTGTTTACGCCCGAGTTTACGCCTATTTCCACTGCATGTTCGCGATGTCTCGTGAAATTGCGGTTGCAGCTGTTTCTCTTTCTTTGGAGAAACAGAGAAGGAAAGCGAGATGAAAGAAATGAAAGAGCGGCGCAATACGAGGAAGAATTGAGACAAGACATAACGTTACACGGTCAACAGACCGAAGTACACAAGGGAAAATTAAAGGGAAAGAAATTAATGAAGGAAAAGTCAGTTTCTTCCTCACGATGGATTCTTTTTTCTGCAAGCAATGCTTTTTGTTTATTTCTTTGTCTTTGCGTTATTTTCTAATGATCTAATCAAATGTAATCCAATCAATCAAACCTAATTGATATCTTTTTATTCGTAATTTTAATATTTCGCCGCTTCTTAGATATTTATTTAAGAAGCATTGTTTTTTATCGCGTGCATGCTTACAGTATAAATTTTTAACATCCCATTTACTTTTACAATAGATATTTATATACAATATTTTTATACGCTTGTATATTTTTTAATTATTATAAGCGATAGTGATATTGCAAAATGTTTATCAATATTTTTGAAAGTAGGTGATAAAGAAAGTATGAGAGATATTAAATAAGTAAAAAAGATACAAATACTTAAGGATACTTAAATTTATTCTGTTTCTTAAATAATTTTTACTCGTTTTTTTTATCTCGCGTTTTTTAATCCGCATTCTATGCAGCATGCGTGATCTAAATTATATGGATATCAGTAATGATTTCCTAAATGGAGAGCAGCTATTTGCTGAGTCTCCCCTCTCATCTCTCGTGCCTAATAGGAACTTTTATTTGTAAATAGCTCTTTTATTTGTAAATAGCTTTATTATTTTGTAGTATCAGTATCTTATATTGCCTCCATATCTTTTCATTATTAGATATTTTCTGAAAAAATATATTTTCTTAAGAAAGAAAAAATTGGGAATTCAAAAATTTTAATTTCCTTTGTTTGACACGTTTATTTTGACTATTATAAACCACGATTGTTTCATTATCACGACGTATTATTTTTTATAATTATATTTTTAAAATCTAAAACTCAAAATATTATTTATTCCATATATAGATCTTAATTGTATAATTAAAAATAAATATACAAATAAATATATATATACTATGTGCAACATCATATTATAAGATTTGTACGATATGACTGTATCATTTCTATATAAATGAATTGATTTCGCTTGATTTTTAATAACCTTTATAAGAATGATTTTCATTCATGAATATGAGGACGATAATATTGTTTACGAAACTTTATATACGCGTGTATGCAATAATCGACCTGCAGCAAAATTGTAACGAATTACGAGCTACCCGTTGCGTGGGCTGCGCGCGCGCAATCACAACAGGTGGGAGTCGATCTCGACCTGTTGCTCTCTGTTAGTCGAGAAATTCGATTTGAAGAATTCGTGGCAGAATGCCAATGTCGTACAGATAAGATAACATTTATGTACCTACCTTTACACAGGATATAAATATTAAACACATTAATTTAAATACGAATATTTTTCGCAAAAAGTTTATTACAGTTTTTTAAGATTAATTTGGGAAATTTGGGGGGATTATTAATTTCAGATTGATTGCGTTGAAAGTCCGACAATCGGCACGCAGTTATCATTTTTGAAATTAATTCACTTATGTAAATATATATAATAGTTTAACATCTTAACATTCAGACCGTATAGTCAACTCCGTATTTAAAGTAATGTATGTTTATGTTTAACATAAATAGTCTTGTTTCCAATCTTATTGTTTATAAATATTAAACACACATATAAATATTTACATCGACATATAAAACTCAAACGTATTCCAAACTATTTACAATTTTATCTTTATTGCGCGAGTTTTGGAAGTTAATCAATTTATTTAGTTATAATGCTCTTTGCATTCAGTTGATCGCAATCCTCTCACTTTTTTGGACCCATTGCTTTTCAGTCATTAAATATTCCTGCTATTTCAACGATGCGGCGCGGCATCCGGTTGTTTCCCACCGTTGATTGCGAAGGCGTGAATATAGCGATTACATAGGAGGTACACATACCGTACGCGATTCTTTAAACACGCGGGAAAAATGGGGCTATTCTTAACGTTTAATAGTTCTTTTTTTTTTGCGGCTTACCCACAGATAAATCAATGCTAATTTATATTACCATCATGATATAGAATAGAATCATCGGAAATTGCACTGATAGGAGAAGAACCTGAGACAATTTAACAATAATCTTGTTCATTATAAGTGCGATAACTTTGGTAATGAATTCTAATTAAACAGATAAAACATATACCTATCACATCTAATGACTTGATAACCTGCTTGAGTGCTTCATATTAGGAATTATACGACGATAATAAATAATATCTCAACATTTTGTTTCTTCTTTAAATAACAAATTTTTTCTAAAATAAATTATTCTAATTTATGACCAATCATATAAAATACATTATATTTGTTAAATTGATTTAAGATGAAAGGCACATTTCAATAATTTTGTTATATAATTTTGCTATAATAATTTTAATAAATTCTTTATTAACAGATATTCTTAGCATTTTTTTACCAATTGAATATTTGAAATATTTAAAATATTTCTATTGAGTTTAATATTCAATAAAGCGTAATTTACATCGTGCTCGTCATGTAACGTTCAATATTCAACTCGTTAGAAAGGCACACGAGAGATCAGTTGTCATTGTTCCACCGATTGCCACTTACTCGACAATTCACCACGTAGCCGAACTTTCACTTTTGACGATAGTCGAATCGATTTAAACGCCATTCTTCCTTTTCGACGAAAATGTATTTCCGCGCTGTTGATGTAATCCTTTCTTTTTGAATGAATCTTTAATTATAACGAATTTTATTCAACAACTCATGATTTGCTTGGTTTCTTAGTAATTGCTATAAATATTTAACAACGATATTTTATGAAATATTTTATGAAAAAAAATAATAGAGCAGAACATCTTTCAGGAATAAAGTGTAATTATATCAATTTTTTTATATATATATAATGAGTAGTGAGTGTTGTTTGGCGGCAAACAAATCACTGATTCTATCTTATCGCAAGTCATCAACGATAAAGAGTAATGTAACAGAGCACTCGAGTGCGATCAAATTATCGGATTCTTAAGTTTTATGCGTATCGGAGCATTAAATCGCTTTTCACCTAAGCGCATAATTAAGGTCATATTCCAAAGCGCCGTCGCGCGCGCACGTAACGTCAAACATACTCAAGATGTATAAGCGATTTTGCCGCACGCTGACCGTTCTCTTCTTAATCCAGGACACTGTATATACAGCAACTATAAATAAGATATCTTACGAAACAAGAGTCTTACACAATTAAAAACATTCCGAAATCAGGCGAAAGTGCTTGATTAAAAAAATATAAACCGTTCTACAGTGTAATTCTCCCTACGCAGATTTCTTATCAGAATTTGTGTGCAGTCGAACAATTCTGTACATTATAATCTTGCAAATTAAAAGGAAACCCATATATATATACTCTCTAAATCAGAATCAGTGGATAGTCACTAATTACCAAGCATACTTTGCATTGATAATCAATGAAGTTCAACTAAAAAAGGAAAAATGTTTGAGTATAACTAAAATACTGATATTTGCACATTAATCTTTCAGTATCATATTCATTGAATTTAAGCTAAAACAAGATCTACAAGGTAGATCACAATAAAGATTAGCTAGGTTAGGGATCTTATATTTAATTCACTGAATACTAATGGCATACTTTGTACTGATATCAGTGATTATCCACTGATTCAGATTTAGAGAGTTTGCAGCACACGATAATGTACAAAATTTCATTCTTTATTCATAAAATTTCATTTTTATTATAATAGAAATTAGAATTATTTTGTATACAATCTGAAATGCGTTTTTGTAAACTTTAATTTATCTTCATATCTATTTGCTTCTCTTATATGATTAACTTTAGTACATACTGCGATTTTTTTCTAGACTGTATAAAGCCTTAAGTCCGCAATAGAAATCCGAGATCTTGACTGAAGTAAAAATTGACCAACTGACACATTGATTATGTGACTGAATAGTTCAAATGTAATGTTTGTTAATTCTTTCTCTGTCCGAGATCCCGAACTGATTTCTAGCTTCGCGGACACAAGACTTTAGACTTCGTTGCAACATATTTAACATGAACGGTAAAATATGAGATCAATTTCTAATCAGAGGCATACATGCCTATCTAACAATACAGTTGTGTTTCTTGCAGCATGTATGTGTATTTTGTTGATCGTACGATATACATAAATAAGGTGTCGTTGCATTCATTATTAGCCGCATTCCGACATTGTCTCGTGAATTGACATTGGTGACCTCGCCGTCTAGAAATCGAAACGTGCCGCACTTTAAAAAAGAAGAAAAGATTCCGCACCGACAATGTTTTATTTAACATGTCTGTTCGCTGACGTTTTACGGAATTCAGAGCGAAAGTGTTCGACAAAATTCTTCGCGACATTTCGACCTTCAAATATATAATTAAAATCGTGCTTTTATTTACCGCCTTGATTTGATCCTTTTATTTCAGCTAAAATAAGTGCTGATAACGCGAAATTATTATTAGTCACAATTGAGATTTTTTAAAATAAAAATTATTTTTATGTTGATATTTGTTAATAAAAAAAAATATGATTTTCTTCTTTTTAAAATACTTTTTCAAGAAATTATTTATAATTATAATTTTTTTTTAGTACACATGAAGATTTACTTTAAAAGCTCATAAGATTATTTTATGGATCTGTTTCCTTTTGTCCCTGCAACTATTTTCTAACATATGTGGCTTTCGAAAGAATCGTTAAAACACATTGTGGTGTGTCTTCAGTTTCTTGCTTGCAATGTTATTTTGTAACGAAGGAAGTCTTATGAGAACATTGTGCGCTATTGTAGCGATTGTAAACGTAGAAGAGAATAGTTAACGAGCGTATTTCTCAAAGTAACTCCTCTTTATATAAATATATTTAAAAAATTCTTGAAATGTATCTATATAATATTTTTGTTGCATTCAACATCTAATCTATTTTTTGTTGTTGCACTAAAAGATATTTAATAATTTAAAAGTTATTTCGTTCTCCAACATAGGATGTAATAAATAAATTGCACAGTTGATTCATTTCATAGTAATGAGTCATCTCGTGTTCGAGACTATCAAGATCAGGCTGTCATCGACTGCGTTCTCTAGCGATCTGTAACCTTTGTCGATTCCTGAGAACGGCCTTGTCGATTGCCGAGGGTCTCGATACCACTACGATGACCTTCGATTGTATAGATTAACCTAATATATGGCTTGACGCGATGAATAAAGCCGTACGTGTGCTTCGTCCAGTTGGTTAGCTTCTTATTCCAGATAATTAAAACCATATTTCTAAAAAATTTCAAAAAAGAGAAATTGCCTTATTTTATTTTTTTATAACAAAGCTTTATGTTTAAACTTAGCAACTAAGGATAAATTTGAAGCCATAGTGTAAACAGGAATATCG
>Ga0157364_1006955_pt1 | contig 11671 bp, 3 predicted proteins | sample AttsexASBM2_FD_111476 | JGI IMG/M metagenome (GOLD analysis project Ga0157364, IMG submission 111476) | Fungus gardens microbial communities from leaf cutter ant in Ribeirão Preto, State of São Paulo, Brazil - Atta sexdens ASBM2 | ecosystem: Host-associated > Fungi > Mycelium > Unclassified ...
AAAGAATATATAAATATAAAAAAAACTCAATTATGTAAAAAAATATAAAAAAAAGAAAGATAGTGATAAAAAATAAAAATAAAAGATGTTTGATATATATATATATATATATATATATATATATATATATATATATTAAACATACAAAAGACTGATTTTTAATACTTTAAAATTTAAGTAATAATAATTTATTTAATATAATTTATTTATTAATATATTTATATGCAATATATTTATATTGAATTAATTACTTTTTAAAAAATTGTCATTAAAATTAATTCCTTTCCTAGTATTTGTGGTTACAAGAACATTTGATGAATTTTGTGATATTCTGTTATAAATGTTATCCAAGTTCGAAATTTAATTAAATTATCAGTTTCATAATTATTTTCCAGGAACGCGACGAAAATCCTTTACTTTCAAAAACACGATAACTTCATTAAAATTGCAATTTACCGATGAATAATTTATATAATATAAAATGTGTATATGTTGCAAAAAAAAGATGCATAGCCTCGAGACTTGTAAATATAAAGTATACACATAATATAAACATTGCATCGCTATGTAGTAAATAAATTTCATTCGCGGATTTATGTTTGGCCTGTTCAGTGCATTCAGATATATCGAAACATTGCATGGCTGGATGGATATTTCTTTTAACTCGCGTATGATTTTACGTAATGAATCTGTATTTTAAATATGAAACTGTTGAAAAAAATATTTTGCTATTGCAAATTTATATTTGAAAATTTTATATTTTTCACACAAAAAATTCATTACTTTGAATCATTCATTGTGCTTTTTTTAATTTGCTCAAAAATCAGTGATCCAAAAGTTATTATCTAGTACGGATTTAATAATTATTATGATTCAATCTTTGACGTTCTTTAAAAACTAAGTACATAAAAGTCGTATGATTGTAATCTATTATTTAAATAGTGCCGCACACGCGTTTACATTTGAAATATGATGACAGGTAATGGATCTGGAAAAAGTAAGGGTCTAGAAAGATCCTCTCGCTTCTCAGGGAATATCCTTGAATCATGACGATTTTCAATTCTAGTGTAATCTAGATGGATGCGCAAATTGAATGAAAGGACGACGCAAATTTTCAGAGCGATTAACTCCCTTTGACATACCAAGCTTACTGGCGTGGATAGCAAATCTTCCTGCTTACTCAAATTCATCGTGCAACATAAGGTTTGATAGACCACTAATATGAGAAATCTGCCTGATCTAAGGAATTTTTATTTTGAAAAATAACTCGTAAATATATTACACAAATATATTACATTATTCAGCGCACAAATATGTACATTATTAGTACATTATATTACATTATGTTACACATAGAAATAATTCTTGCTTTGATGTAGTTTAATTAATTCAACAATCGGCTTTTTGAACTTTGTTGAAGAATACTTTTCAAATAATAATATGAAATATTCTAAATAATCAAGATAATGAAGCAATAAAAGTAAGCATCAAAGAATCTATGGCATTTTTTGATTTCGATCAAAAAAATCTTGCTCGTTTACTTGTGTCCTTTGAAGATTACTCAAACCACAAACAGCATCCGATCATATCGGAAATGAAGCCATCAACATGAAAGAGAAGATCACACGCGAGAGCGGAGACAGAAAAAAACTCATTTTGCCGTAATCTTTTTCTAATCACCTAAAATGCTATCGACAAATCTCTAAATGAATCTTTTGACATGAAAGCGTAATATTCGATATCGGAATAAAGTCGTGACGTTCGCACTTTAATGACGAACGTACTTGAATGAAGCTTTAGAAATGATATACGGAATTACGGAATTACGGAATTTTCTAAGAGACTCGTGAATTCATGAAATTATGCTTCGCTAAATTAACATTTCCAACTTAATTAATATTAAAATTAAATACGACATATACATATTTTTAAATGTAAATTGACATTCTGAACTTTTCAGCTCCTTTTCTCATATTTCTTTCTCTATTCGAATTGCGCGGAAACAACACCTTAAATTTCATTTTCTTTTTAGATAAGAACTTGACAATGTTAAAGTGCTGATTAATATGCTAGTTGGATGTAGATCTTCATGAATTATTTTACAAGATTTTTTACAAGACTTCTCTCTTAAACGTTCAGAAACTGTATTCTTTAGTATTTTCTTATTAAAATTTTCTATTGGAATATATACCAAGATATAATTAAAATATCGTTACATACTGAATATTGAACTTTAAAAATTAATATTCTAAAAAATGCTATTATTTTTATTCTTCAAATAAAATATTTTTTTTATTTAATTATAAACAGAGAAAATTGTGATAACTAAAACTCTTTTAATTTCTAGCTAAATGCTAATTTATTAATTGGCGTTCTCATTTTATATGTCTGTCTTTGAAAATTTCTTATAATAGAGTCGAAGAACTTTGAAGTATCCTGTACGTCATATCCTGACACGATTTCAAGTAACTGACACTCAAGCATCAACGAGCTTTGAGAACGACTTTTCTCTCTCAACAGGTGGTGCTGGAAAGAGATTGAAAAGAGAGGTGGTAGATGTACTTTGGCTTTCTCAAGATTGAAGCGAAGCCAACAATCACTTGAAGATATATATACAGTCGCTTTGACTCGCGTGAATACCCACTCGAACATCCGTGACAAATCACAATGAAATTTTCTGCATAACTTAACTGGGTTTGCTAGCTAATATAAAAAGTAATAAATATAAATACAGAATATAACATATAAATTTTGAATAACATAACATTTAGAATAGATTTGCAAATCAACCGAAAACTGGTTGAAACGATGATTATGAGAAGTTTCTGAAAAGCGAGCGAAAGATGTAATGAATTAAAATTGATGAATGAAAATGATAGAAATAGTAAAATAAAAAATTACATATATATTTATTAAATTATAATGCATCAAATTAATCAAAATTTGCAAATTAATAATCAAAAACAAATTATTATATTGAAATTAATAAGTAGAATCAATTTTTAAATTGTGACATTAAGAAGTCTTCTTTAATTAAGGAAGAAAGTTTAATTATCTGAAGAATAAGGATAATCGCATTTTTTAATAATATTTATTCTGAAATTATAAAACTGAAATGAAATTGAATTGAACTGTACTGAACTTGCATGTATTAAATAAATGTTATAATATTGTAATTATGTCTAGGAAGAAGTCCCTTTGATCGAGTGGAAGATAAGGAACATGATATCAATCTTCCTGACAGTAGATCGTAACGATACTGTTTGTCATGCTTCAAGTTCTTATAGTTACTCTATTATTTTCTATTTTTATATTATAAGTTATATTCTATTCTTATATTTCATCATTTCAAGCCGAGTAGAGACACCGGGAAGAGAACTCGATTTTCTCGAGGCTCTAGTCGACCTAAGTTATTTTCGGAAAGTCGATAACGTGCACTTCGGCGATATGTACGGAAGAGGGAGGGAGCTGCGAAACTTTGTCGGTTCTAAAACGCCATGGGCCCGAAGCTACGCGTCTAATTCGATAGCGTAATTTTGATGGGCGTTAGAAGGATGTACAGAGAGGCAAGAGAAAACAAAGGCAGCAATTTGCTTGGTGGCAAACGCTTGAGAAAAGGTGGGATGCAAGGACTCCTATGCCTATGAACCGTAATGCGTCGTTGCGATAAGCGGGGTGTCAATCGATTGATCGAAAGACCTCTGTCCACCTTTCGACTGGCATAATGAACCTGAAATTTTTGTAAATTTCTTCGGGAAAACCTTGAGTTCGTGCTTACGCAAAAGAAACGAAGCTTTCATCAAATAAGGGTGATAGGGATATAATGGATACGGGATTATATAGAGAGAAAAGACTATTCATACCTTTTGCCCAAACAAACAGCATAAAATTAATATTTTCTTTTCCCACCAGATTTTATCCTTATCTAAAAAATTATGAAATTAAATTAACAAGTTTAAATTTTCAATTATAAAGCTTTTATGTCCTGTCAAGATAAGATGATTTTCTTATATTTTCTACTTCTCTTATTTGTTTTTTGTAATACATATTTTTTGTCTTTATTTGTAATTTCAAATTTTTCTCTTAATTATAAAGAATTATAATTTGAAAGAATTTAATAATACACACTCTATTTTAAATCAAGCGAGATAATACAAAACGAATTATGTGCAAACGAATATGCATGAATTACGATGAACATTCCTGAAAATGTGAAAGAATTATTTTGTAGAATTATATCAATATATTCCCTTTTGGAAGATTTTAATAAATCCAGCCTGTTGTAAATGATAGAATGTTCACGATTCTGAATTCTGAGTAAAAAGGAACAGCCTTAGTCTGAGTAGCAATTCGTAGATGGTGCTTGTTTCAAATTCTAAGCGAAACCAGATGGAGAATTTATGTAAGATGAATGTAAACGCCCGCAGGACGAATTTGCATTAGCATCGCGAGATAAAAGCGAAAGATGAGATCGAGGCGAATGCGCGTTTCAAGGAAATATTATTTACATAGCAAGATAACGATCCAAGTGTCGAGAGAAGAAACAGGTGAGAGGGGAGGGGATGTAAATTGACAGAACCAAGTGAAGTTATCTAAGAAATTTGACTTTTAACTACATTAGCAGTTAAAGTACGAGAGATGACCATTATATGTGTCGACCATTATAATACTCACTCAGATGATACGCGATTTAATATTTAATATTAAAGTTATACTATATTAACAAAAATATTTATAAAAGTGTGAAAAATTAATTAAAATTCTATTATTTAATTTCTATCTTTTATAATTTTATATGGATATATATTTTTTTCTTACAGTAAAAAACAAGCAAACAAAAAGAATAATCTATGGCGTTGTAATCTATTGCGATTGATTTTTGTTATATCGCGAGATCAAAAATCTAATTTCTGTTTGCAATGTTCGCATGTACATTAACAAAGTAACATAGAGCCATTGCGATGAAAAACGTTTTGCATTGTGCGTTCGCGAAATAAGGGTTACCGCAGAATTCGAGAGAACGATTTCGTGGCGACATTAATTACGTTCGCATGTTACGCCTAAAAACTGACGGTAATTATTCAATTTAGCGGTTACCTCGGTGAATAACGCAATTGAATTGTAAAGGAGTTGCCTCGCGATGTACAATGTGCTTAAACCGCAGCGATATTTTAATACCTTACAGCGGAATTTCTGTTTTAGCGTAATGGATACCGAGTGAAAATTCGCGGTGCTTTATTCAGGTAGAAATAGATTTCGCATAAGGGAATTTTGAAATAGGGATTAACAGCGAAGGTTTTCATTTTGTACAAACTTAAAGTCTTGATAAGACTGTTGTCGCGAATAGACAGAGCCGCGCATAAGACTGTTACTTTCTGACAATATTTCATATATTCGATACAGATTTGATTTCATATAGAATTCGTGATTATGTAATTTTTATTAGTGTCAAATATATGTAAATTTTGTTATATTTATATAGCATGATAAACACGATCTGGCATTGATTAACTGAAAGATAGAATTATATCACAAGATTTATAACACGGCTTATCTAATACATTCATCAATCACATGTCAATTTTGCCATAAAGTTATCCGATAATTCAATATGTTTTGCCTTAGCAACTAGTTTAGAATTAATTGAATCGAACGCTTGCTAATGATACAACTACTTCTTATTACTTTTTACTACGTGTTACTCTGTAGTTGTTTAAATGTCACATTTGCACAAATAATTTAATGAGAAATTATTATCTCAATTCTATATTATATTCTCTATATCCGCAATTATCCGCTTCCATTACATCACTTGTGCGATACATAATGAATTTTCTGGATATTTTAATGAAAAACATTACATCGAGTATACACATAACTCAAAATAGAAACTTGCAGAAAACTACGTAAAATAACATTTTCTCGGTATATTTACTCGCACATTAGTATACAGTAAAGCTACAATAACACATTCACAAATTGTTTTATTTAACTATGCAAATAATCATCGTTTGCAAACTGTTATTTAACTAATTAAAATAATTATTATGTGAAGGATTGGATTACATAGTAAATTTTTTATCAATAAAAAATTCGTAATAGCTCATGGTACGCTAATTATATTTTTCATTTATTAAATTAATATAAATACACTTATTACTATGTTATATACTAACAAATGCAAAATATAGAAAATAAGAAAAATGTATATTGTGCAATGTTAAGGAAATTTTGAAATTTAATAATAGAAATTTCAATAGTAGCAAGATATTTGATCACTTTAAAATTTATTATAGATAAAATTACCTGGCCCGAAAGAAAAGGAAGAAGTTTTACAAATTTACAAAACACCATTTATATTATTTAGCTGCATCCATAATGTAATAATGCTTCAACTACACCTTTTGCCTCTACCTTCGTTGAGTTATACTCTAAAAGATAAACTTAGAAAGAGAATCGATAAAATGCTAATTCAACAACTAGTTCAAATATCATCGATATTCGATCGCGTCTTAACATGTACGTAAGTATAGATCGTTTGACAGCAAACGTAATCTCAAACCCTCTCTAGAGATATCCAATGTAACACTTTGTGCATACACGCGATACCCGTCCACTTGCTTTACCACCAGTGATCGTCCACTACGGGTATCTAATTACTTACGTATCGGAACGCATCGATGACGGTCATAAACGGAGCTCTTCGTACAGTAGCTGCACCCTGTTGCAACTGCTGCAATATATAACGATATTACCTACTACCATTCGCGTAAACGTAAACCATAATTGATAGCGATTCATGTCAAAACCGATTATTCAAGTCAGACATTTATTGGTTAAACTATTTTTAGACTTTTGTATCATTAGAGTCAAATACATATACTAGTGAGAAGAGATAAAAAATTATTGTATTGATAGAAGAGTTAACTACAGAAAAATGTATTAACTTTTAAAGGATGGGAAAACCAATAAACTGAGAAAAAAAAGAATAAAATTTCTTTTTTTTGCAAAAGAAGAAAAATGTTAATGGTTGTTTTATCGATTTGTTAAGCTGTATATAATAATTTTTAGCAGAGAAATTCTAAAACATATCGAGATATCAAATTGTATAAAAATATCCAGGTTTTATCGACAAAATATAATTCTAGCTTTAATTGCTAGCTAATAATCATTTTTATAGAATATTTCTCTACCGATACATATTATCAGTTTGAAAAACACTGAATATTCGAAATTTATCTTATACAAGGTGTTAAAAAATCATTCAGAATTTATATAGTAGATATCATGCTAGATTTTTTAATATTATTTTATAGAATGTCATACTAACTTCACAGAATCCACTCTTTTGAATATCTGTGAGGTTAGCACGATGTTTTATTAATATGAAAAAAATTATGACAGTTCTAGTAGTAGTTTTCATAGCTCTACAGTTTCTTGTAAAAGTAAAAAAGATTTCCACATTTTTTTGTACTAAAAAACCAAAATTGAAAATATGACGTGTTAACTTCGCGATCTAACATGATACTTCCTCTCTAAAGTACAAGAAAAAGATAAATATTTTCACTTTTAGGTACAGATTCCATTAATACTACGCGCGTACTGTATGTGTAATTTGAAGACAAAGTTCCAACAATTATCAATTTTAACACTCTGCATAAGTTAGAGTTATTATTTATTTATTTAAAATATTAAATTTTTGCGCGTTAATTATTTATATATACAATCATAGAATGTTAATCTGAATGTTAATCATAGAATTATATAATGTAATTTTTTTTCACTGTCAAAAAACGAATAATTACGTTTCTTAATATATAATATTTTCAAGATACAAAATAGACAATTATATACGTATTTACTAATTTCTCGAATTTTTTAACAAAAAGTATTTAATAGCATATAATGTCAAGCTATATAGTTCGCCCGATACATAGATAATTTTAAAGAATGTATCATGTTATTTTCCAATTAAAATTACATTGAAATGAAAATTTCATAACTACGTGAAATGTTTGACAGTTGAACGGCAATTATTAATCATATTGACCTATAATTGTACGTGCACATAATTGCAACGCATACATACATAACCGCAAAAAGAGACGTATCTACAATTTCACCGTGCTTTCCGTTACAATTTCGAAAACTCGATTGTGCACGCGCACAATTTAATTGTTCACCTCCTGTACTTGACACATCGCCGCGATATTTGTCAGGAGCAGGAAACGCCATTCTTATCCCCTTTTTACTCGCGCGATTTCCTGAAGTTTTTGCCACGAGTTTCATGGACTTAATTCGCGTTCCGAGCGTTTTCTTTCTATAAAGCGAGTCGAGTGTAATTTATCTACATGTATAAATTACAGAATTTGTAAAATAAATATATACTGAACGATAACTAAATTTTTTGATCAATTTTTAATTAATATTTAATTAATTTTAATTAATATTAATTTTTAATTAATATTAATTAATTTTTAATTTTTAATTTTTTCTTGATAAAAATATGGAGATTGTGATACTTCTCCAATAGTTTATGAACATAAAATATTTGATTTTTACTCTTTTTTCGATAACTTATACTATCCGATATAAAAGACATTTTAAGTAAGAGATTGAATACTTTTAATTAATTTTGTGCTGATGATAATTTAAGGAAATAATTATTTAATATTAAAAATTGCATATTAAAAATTTGTTTAATATTTTACTAAACAGATGGGTTGTTATAAAAAGAAACTGCATTTTCATCAAAATGTGTTATTTTCTAGCTAAGAGAATGAATGTTTTCATGGCTTAAGTGTCAGATATAAAAACCGTGCAACTGTCTTGCATAGCTCGACAAGCTGCATCTCTACCTCGTCTTCTGCATTCCAGAACTGATGGAATTTCCAACCGTTTGGAATTTCGTTGTATTTATAAAAACGAGTAAAAAAATAAGAATTATTCTGTGAATCATTAAATTATCGTCGCATATTATCAAATTAGATAATAATCTTGAAAGTAGTATATCAGGATAATCGTAATATTCTAATTTACTTGACGTCCTATTTTATTTTCTATTTATTGTAATTATTGTGTCATCAGCATAAAATATTGGAGAAAAATTCTGCGGAATTTTGTTAGCTCAAAATTATATACAGAATATATTTGTTGCGAAATTTTCGACTTACGTGAAAGCTTAAAGTTTTTCCTAAAAGTTTGTTTTTGAAAAAAATTCCTACGACTTTTTGTTACCAAATTACACGCGGATTAAATAAAAGAGCATTCTGATTTTGATTGCTCATAATTCCATTAAAAATGGTCGTACCGTAATTAATGAAAGAGATTCTTAAAGCTGAAATGTTACCAAGTGTGGTGTAATTGTCAATTTAAAAAAAAATAGAGTATATGTACATTTGAGTTAAAAATGTGATACTGTCCTTTTTTCCATTGTGCAATGATTATACATATATAAGAATAGTAATATCACATTTGTAACTCAAAAAAAAATTTCTATATATTTTACATTTAAAAAATGAGTATGATACTATTCGATAGACAACTCAACTTCAGCTTTAAGAATCTGTTTTTTTTTTAATTGCAATACCTATATAATGATTTTTAATGGAGTTTTGAGCAATCAAAATGCTTCTTTTTACTTAACTTGTGAATAACTCACAAACAAAAAATTGTAGAAACATTTTTAAAAAATAATTTTGTAAAAAAAACTCCAAATTTTCACGAGGTAGATAGTTGAAAATTTTTGCAAATTTTTTTTGGCACATGACAGACTCACAAAATGAGAGGAAAAATTTCCCTTTTTTTCAGCACGTAATTTTCTATATATAAAAATTACAAACTCACATAAATTCAAAAAATATATCATTCGAAAGTAGAGAGTTTAAGCTTTAAAAGCCTTTTTTAAAATTTTGATCATTTTTAACGAAGATATTGTATATATAATTTTGAGTTAACAAGATACTGCAAAACTTTTCCTCCAATCCAATAATATTTTTGTTGAACTTTTCTTTTTTATAAGGGATGGTCTTAAAATTATAAAAATGCATGATTGAGCTATTCGATTGTTCTTCTTTGATATTGCACTCAATTATAACAATGAATTGAAAATACATCAGTATCGGAATACACGAGTTCAAGGAATAACCTTCAACTATCGAGATAGACACGACAAAGATTCCTTTTCTTCTTATCAGTGTTTTCTCCTTTTCTGCGCTTTCAGCATTCTATTGAAAGCCAACCGAGCTTCTTGTCTTCTTGAATTTTGTTGTGCCACGAAAAAACAAGTTTCAAAGTACAAGTTACGGAGTTATTTCGTATCGTTGATTCTTTTGTTTGAAGAGAAGCAAAAAATAGAAATAAGATAATTAAGAAAATGATTCCAAAGCAAGAAAGAGAGTTTTGTAACTAAGTACGGAAATATATATGAAATATCTAATAAAATATTTTTTAATCACTTTGCAAATTTTAATATTATTTTTATTTTTATCTTTATTTTATTTTTATATGTTTAAAAAAATTATTTTTACAAATGATATCTAATAATAAATAATAATAAAGAAATAAAATAGAAATTTATTTTATTTTATAATATCTCCATATTTTATGTACATATGTTATAAAAAATATATGTTACATATTTTCATTATTTATACATACTTGTGATACATTTCTCTATTTTACGATATTTAACTAACGAAAACGCAGAAATTGAAAAGCATCTGATCGATAAATTGAAAAAAATAAAATCTAAAAATGAAATGTAAATATAATATTTCTGCTTACATTCTTTTATTACTGTACAGACATTTATTAGCAATCTATTTAAAATTTTTGTACGCCTCACGAAAAATTCGTTCATTTCCATTGACCTTTTAACCAATTTAAAAGCTGGCTAAAAAGCACGCGACAGTGTCTCGTTCTTATATATATAAAGATAATACGAAGATAAATTCTCTTTTAAATAAAAAGAGAAAATTTGTTTTCTTTTTATGCTCTCTTATACACACGATATTACTTTCCTATAGCTTTAATGTGTATATTTTAATTAATTATAAAAATAATGAACAAAGCAAAATTGCGCATGACAAATTGATATTAAAAATACGAAGGTAGTTATATTATCGCACATTACGAAACTTCGTAATGGTAATCTGTGTAAAACCAATTTATATCTATTTTACATCAATTGAATATATATTCAAAATTCACGCAGTAACTTTGTTAAAAATGTAACTTTGTTAAAAATGAATGAAATTTAAATTTTAAAATAGGATTTTAAAGCATAAAATCTCTACTTTTGAAAAGTTATTATGTCTTTTGAGTTTATGTGAATTTGATAACTTTTGCATATAGAAAACAAGCTGAATAAAATTTTCTTCTTACTTTGTGGACTTGTCATGTGCCTGCTAAAATTTTCAACTTTCTAACGTGAAAGATTAAAGTTTTTCTTACAAAACCATTTTTTTGTAATATTTCAAGGTTTTTTGTATTGATTTTTGTAAATAAAGTAGTGCCAATAACTTTTGTTCCAATCCAATATAATAAATTTATTTAAAAAATGTAATATATTATAGGATCGTGTGTGTGTGTGTGTGTGTGTGTGTGTGTGTGTGTGTGTGTGTGTGTGTGTGTGTGTGTGTGTGTGTGTGTGTGCGCGTGCGCGTGTGTG
>Ga0157364_1006956_pt1 | contig 11671 bp, 6 predicted proteins | sample AttsexASBM2_FD_111476 | JGI IMG/M metagenome (GOLD analysis project Ga0157364, IMG submission 111476) | Fungus gardens microbial communities from leaf cutter ant in Ribeirão Preto, State of São Paulo, Brazil - Atta sexdens ASBM2 | ecosystem: Host-associated > Fungi > Mycelium > Unclassified ...
AAATATATGTATAGGTGAAGAATAAAGAAGAATTGTAACGTTCATTAATAATAATTGTGTACTAGTTCTTATTGTTTTTGTAATATTGGTTTGTATATTTTCAATATTTCCTAAATTTCATCTATAAAGTTTAACGTTTAAAATAGAACTTATAGATTGAAAATTTTTCACATAATATGTTAAAGATTGATTCAATTCTCTATAATGGAGAAGCATCGAGATTTTTCAGCCAATGTAGCTTATCTGTCCGCAGATTAAAATAATGGAAAATTGAATTGTTGCATAGGAAGTGATTTTTTGCTAGAGTATCTAAAAATTTAGTTAGATAAAGGTGAAAATAATTTCATTAAATCATCAAAATAATTACGTAAAATGCTCAAACTTGTTAAAACTTTTGTGCAACATTATTACTTATATTTAAACGTTCTAAATAATTATTTTGATATATAACCCAATATTATTTTCAGGTCTATATCTACTAAATTTTTTAATATTTTAGGAATTATTGTTTTTTTATATTAATCGTAAAATCTATACAGACCATATTCAGAAAATTTCAGCGGCTTTTCGCGGTCTAATCTTCGCTCAAGCGATTATTGAACACTTTATTTTATTGACCAATTTTATAATATCATTGGCCGGATTATTTTATAACCGAACATTATTGTCATTATAAATCGTGAAATTCGTTACTGCAGCTGTAAACACAAAATTAAACCGAATGAAATAACTCTATCAGAGAATTGCGATTAGCCCATTAAACATACGCGGAAACGAGGGGGGCGTGTTAACCCGCCCAGACGAAAACCTAATCGCGTGCGACCTAACGATGTGGGACTTCTTTTTCTTCTTTTCTCAATCGCTGAATCAGGTTCTAAGCTTTGCAAGTCAAATACGAAGCTAGGCAGCCATACTACCTGTGCTGTCGGATGGCAGAGCGTTCGATAAACGTGATTTATCGTAATAAGGTCTTTCCGCGTCGCAGGTTTTGCACAAGTTTGCGCCCTAGGAATGCACCTTTCGCCCTTCGGATCGCGGTGGCTTCCTGGGTCGACCGTCACGACCGGAAACTTCCCCCGCCTACATGCTCGGCGGGTGAAAAATGAAGGTTATCGAGTTATGTTTCTGAGGAAGGTAATAATTCGCCGAGGATGATGAAGTATTCAGCTTATGCCGCTGCAGATTCGACATGCTTGAGAGATAATTTTGGCAAACGGGTGACGATACCGGCGGAATTCAATCGATCTTTAATAGTTATAAGCAAACTAGAATGCTTCTTCTAATAAGAAATATCGAGACTTGCAAATATAGCTTAGAGATATCTTCAATCGATTAAACTAAACTTAAGACGTGGTCCATGAGTTTACACGTCGATAATGTGAAACTTTGCATATGTCAAACGCAAAGTTTTTAATCGCGAGGCGACAGTTTCTTAATGTTACGTCATGGTGTGGATGCATACCGTATACTTGCTGTCGAAGTTTCTAACAAAGTTAGACAAGACACCGCAAAATAAATTCCTTGTCACGTAACTTTAATTTACTATCGACACTTGAGGTAGATAAATAGATAGATAGATAGAGAACATACACCCGAGAAAGAGATATTACGTACACGAAAGAAAAATTTTGCTGAAATATCTAAAGATTTAGCTAAATATAGAAATGAATTGTGGATCTAAAATAATAATGTAAAGTATTCATAAAAAATGTTATAAAAAGTTTTGATTCTAATAATCAACTTGAACATCTTATATAATTATTTTCAGATCTGTATCTAGCTAAAGAACTTTGCCGTATCTATTTTATGATGACCCAAATTTATTTTATATATAAATTTGGGTCATCCGCATATAGAGATGAGCCGTACGTCAATTGTGCATAAAGAATAGATTGAAACTGCATAAGTATCAATAGCTAAAACAATTACATATCAAAGTTTTATCAACATAATGTGTAAGGTATAGTCATTTTGCTATTTTATGTTTGCAAGATGTTTTTATAATCGATTGATGGTTCTTTATTATGTAGTTTAGATTCCTTTTCATATCCATTCTCATTATTAAATACAAAGTGATACATAATGGATATGTTGACTCAAAATGGACGAAGCTCCTTCTTCAAATACTTATATACAATAAAATCGTTCTTTCCATACAGGTATTCTTTACATTTATAAACGCATTATAACGCATTATTTTTTTCAATCATTTTTGCGATAAGAATTGTCTATTTTGATTCATATATTTGGATGTTTAAATTTAAAACGCTTGTTCGTGCACTTAAAATAATATTCGAGAATAAAAATTCCTCCATCATTTTAATTATCCATATTAATACTTAAAAAAATACAAGTATTTGAAAAGAGAATTTGATAATTATTTTATACTTTTTCAAGTGCATCTTTATATTAAAAAAATTTTGAAGGAAAATTTATTTTATGAAACAACAGTAGTAATATATTAGTATGAAAATATCATCGTTTTACATTACTGAAGGGCTTTTCTAGGAACAGGACATGATTGTACGTACATAAAAGAAAAGCCCATGCATAGATTATCATAATTGTGGCAGTACGTTGATCATATCTCCATGTAAATTCCATTTATATCCGCGAAACGAGATTGCAATATCGCATAATAATTTTCCGCAGCGCCGATGTTTCGTTATGCGAATAGAGATTATTAAGATACGTTTATGCTCTATTGGATTTTCACGCTCAGTCCGATTTAATTCTGTCCATTTAGGCTTGCCGAACTAATAGCTTTCAAAGTTACTCCTCTTATGCGCTGATCGAATTTCAGAAGCGCCAGACCGACGCGGTCCGATAAATTGGCAAATCCGCGGCAATGCTTCTGGAAGGGCGCCAATTATTGGATGGGATAACGAGGATCAGTGGCGACGAAGCGGAGCGGAGCGACGCCCACGCTAGACCTAATTAGATAAACTGATCTTTGTGAACATCCAATTCCAATGAGCATATACTGCAACCCCTTTAATGTATGGAGCAATAAGTGTGTAAATACGTTCCGGCACGGAGTATGCTGGAATCACGATTAAGCGGGCACTGGCTGTTCTAATATGGTTATTCAAATACTACTATTATTTCAAGTATAAGTATCAATTACCAAACTGTAATTGTAGATTAATATAAATTATTGATATACAGTAAAATTTAAGATATTGCCAGAATAAATTATACAAAATCTCGAAAACGTTAAATGAAATGCCGGACAAATTAAGTTGCTCAGACATGTATTTTTTAACAAAAATAACAAAAAGATATTTGAGATGAAAATAGATTTGAGAAATTTATTTGAAATATTAGAACAATGTTGAGAAAATGTTGAATCGTTATTTGTAAATAATTGAGAATGTTTCAAAGTCGTGACTTCCGAGATGTTTCCAGAATTATATTGCTTCGTACTAGCATATTTCAGTATCTTTCTGTGAGAGTCATTAGCGTCTTTCTTGTCTCCGAAGTCGTTTTCTTGTATCTTTTTTCTGTTTCACTCGATAGCATACAACATGAAAGTCGTTCGTTTAACGAACATTCCGGTGGCGTTTAGCGCGACTCAAGAAAATACGAGTTTTAATTAGTTTTAATTTTGGTACCTTTTTTCTTTGTGGTACGACAGAGCTTTCGCACGGTTGCCAAGCTCAGCAAGACGTAATCGTCCTGCGGATATAAGTGCAGGTAATCTCTCTCAAAAGATTTCCATGGTTAGTATCCAGATGGTAACAACTATAAAATTGATATACTGCGGTAAGGATCGAGCTGAAAGTACCCGGCTTGCAAGAAGATATGCTGGCGGTAAGGAGATTAAAGGAATGAACTTTGATTAATTTACTCCCTAATCGGCCCAATTTCATTTAAAATAATACTGCTGCTGCTGTTCTTGCATTCGTTACATAAATCTTGTGTCAAAACTTTTGTCATATATTTTATTAAATTTGTATATATAATTTTTAATACTAAATATATATGACATAATAATATGTATGACTTCAATATAAAAATTAAAATAAAAAAACCAAAGCTTTCTTGTTGCTTGCAATCATTATACGCATATAATATTAAATATATTGAAACCATTACATAATAACTTATTGTACCTATAACTAATCATAAAACTAAATTAAAAAAATTTAATAAAAAAATGAAACTAAATTTAAAATAAAAACATTTTATTCCGCCGTTCGTTTTCTCAGACGCCTTAAGATTTACATAATTTAATGTATAATATAAAGGATATACGAATAGTCTATTAAGACGCGGAGCTGGCAGCATAGACGTGTAAAGATGAAAAATATTGCTATCTATTCTTTTTGAACTTCGACAAATCCACGGGATTTTATAAATTAAGCGAGTCTAGCTTTAAACCAGAGGAAACAGGATTAACTGAGCGTTTCTCGTGAAAGAGAGAAATAAAAAAATTGAATCGTGTTAATGATTGAAATATTAAACAGAGCTTTTGTTATATTTTATTAAATTCGCGTATGCGCATTTTTTAATATAAATATGACATTATAACAATGTATGATTTCAGTGTAAAAGTTAAATTATAACTGCAAAGTTTAACTAAAGCTTTCTTGTTGCTTGTAATAATTATACACATGTAATATTAAATATATTGAAATCGTTAGATAATAATTCATTGTGTCTGAATAGTCATAAAAATAATTTAAAAAAAAAATAAAACTAAATTTAATACAAAAATATTTTACGCAACCATTCGTTTTCATTCGTGCAAAGAAACGGCAAGAACAGCCAGGATAAATCGCATTACCAGTTCGAACTGGATAGTCGGAGCTGAGAATCCTAGCCGTGAGATATACGTGTACGTAGTCGAACTGAAAAAGAACGATATTCTACAAGAGATTTCAGCAGCGTTATGACAGCCGCCGTCGCTGCCCAACGATAGAAACTCAAGAATCCAATAACTCGAGCAAAAATCCGGGAGACGAGGAATCATCGGTGCCGTTTAACAATCGAGATTTCCCAAGCCAGAAAGTATTTACTACCAACGCAGCCGCGAAATCGAAGTCAATTTAATCGGGTTGCCTGCCGAGTAAATTTATCTGCGATTTGCGACCGTTTTCTCTTGATTTCCACATCGTGTGCCTTCCGGCGGTACTCGCTCGCTTTGTTCTCTCTCGGATGCTGCGATTCTTAAAATAGTTTATCGGTGTGTACACACATATCTATATACATATATCAATATTACCTATAATATAGTCTATACATATATATAGTATCTATATGTCCAGATACACAATGCTCTCGTATATAGGATATCACAAAATTCGCGACTTAAAATAGATATTACAGCAAAAAAGTTTTCGAAAAAATATCAAAATGTTATTTATAAATTTTTATTTTAAATAGTTTTTAAGATATCAAGGTTTAAATGTAGTCAATTACAGACTACGTTTAGACAGTCATGTGACTTACGGACTGATGGCTAAACATAATCCGTAATTGATTCCATATTATCTAAAAAAAAATTACTGCTTAAAATAAAAATTTATAAATAACTTTTTTACTTAATTTTTCGAGAACTTTCTTGCTACAATATTTTGAGTGAATTTTGAAATCACTATGTATAGTCACATGTATCCAACGATCAGAACGCGATTATTTTCTATCCGAAGTATCAACAATATTTCTTCAACAATGTAATTCAGTATATCGATTTCAGAAACAATCGTGAAACTGATCAGTAAAACTCACGATATACATGATACCTGTTTTATACGTAAGTGATATACAATATATACGTTATATAAACAAGAATGTATATTATACATTATAATCTTTTAATCACACAATAATATTATTTTTAAACAATCATCATTCTAAAGTAAATCTCTGGACGCACAATTTTCTAAAAGATTACTATACCATTATTCTAAATATTTATGCAATTAGTTGCACTCACAGTTGAAATAACAGAAGAAACTTCAATGATAATGAATTGCATAAGTGTGCGTGCAAGCATGGATGCAGAAGGAAAGAAATATAAAAAATTAACAATGCATTTCAAGACAAAAAGATCGCTCGTGCGCAAGAAGTGAACGCAGCGGCGCGTCGAACAGCAATTTTCCGCGGGTAAATTTACTTTTCTGAGTTGTTTCGAGAATGAGGCAAGAAATCAACGATTATTTGGGTAACGTTTCGTATCATTGTTACAACTCAGGGAACTTCTGGGCTTTCACAACTACCCATTTCATTGAGAATACTCTTGGATGCATAGAATTTTTTACTAGACGCGAAGGAAATTTCTATGCATCAGCGGACGACAAGGCGGAGATGGGACACGGAAAAAACTCAGAAAGTATGCGCGTGGCTTGCTCTAAAAACTCGTTTACCGTAGATATTAATATTATCGCGAAATGAAATCGCGTTAAACGAGATTATTTTCGAAACTCGATAAACGCCGAAGATTTCATTTCGCGCGACAACGAAGTTGCTGACGTTGCTATGATTATCCCTACTATGGTACGCTAGAGATTATATTTGTAGATAAAATCTGGTTTCTAAGATAATTAATGTATATAATATTAATAGATAACATATAAATTATACGAAAAATTACTTATATCTTGCTTTAGAAAAATATACATTTCTCTATTAGTATAAAACATTCACATTTCTCATCGATATTATTGTATAAAGAATTAATTCATAATCATCAAGAACAATCATATCAAATTCTATGAATTATCACATCCGTAATATAGGTACATAGATATAATTATATGATTATAATTTATTATGGCCATGCGTCGATAAACAAAGCCGTTTGCTATCGACAATCATGATACCCAAGTTTAATTAATCTAAAATAACAATGTGTCACGTGCATAAATTAACAAGAGACAATTCCCGGGAGACAACTGTTAAATATAACAATCAAAACTGTACGACATTTTCATAGTCATTCGTTATATCGATACATCAAAATTATCAACTACAATTATTGATCTATTTAATATTAATTACCTACTATTATTATCCAACAGTATTAATGGTTGCAAACAATCTATTACATTTCAATAATGCATAACAGAATCGCTAACAAATTTTATGCAAATTAATGAGACGCTAAGAATAAAAATTCATCGTCGATGTATTTCGCTAAAAGCAATTGTGAAAAAAAATAGCGGTATCTCTCGCGGCAATGCATTTTCTCAATAAAGAACACGAAAAAGAAGAAAATGTGATAAGGAGACACGCGACAAGAAAAATTTCGACGGAATCCGAAGCTAGTCAAACACGATTTCGCGTTTGCATTCGCTTTTGTGCTGTCATTCTTGGTCTATGTACATATCATGTTCACGCTCGATGGGTTCTAGCACGTCGTCGGTCTTAACTTCAGTAATTTCAATTTCACATTATTCCTCTTGGAATTGCTCGAATACAATTGTGTGTGCGCTATCAAACAACATCCTCGCAACTGCGGCTCTACAAATCTAGTTTCCATATAATATGGCTACCACGGTTGTTTGCTCGACATGCAGATATCAAGTACATTGGCGACAATGATAACCTTGATCGAATTCACACTTGTTCCACAGCTACTATGCTACACCTTATTTGATAACATCCACATATAATAGATAATGCAATATCTTATGTTCTCATTTGCACAATTTTCATTGTATAATATTGTTTTGCGCGTACAATTGAAAAATTAAAGACAAAAATTGAAGGCATTATCCGTGATTGTTAAATGTTATCTAAACGAAATGAATAAATCATGCGTCGTTCAAAATCGATTTATACAGTTACGAATGTTATTAAATCATACATCAAATTTTACTGTTATTGTTGAAACGCGTGCATTGTTTGTATAGACTTCGAAATATCGCAAATTTGATATTTGTATTGTTTTAGCTTAGTATAGGGTGACAGGTGGTCGTAATAAAAACTGCTACACTGCAGAGATGAATATAAACGAGAATAATTTTTATTATTTTTTTCTTCTACTATGTAAAGAAAGGAGTTAATATTTTGAAAAATTTTTTATGAAAAGAATGGTTTTGTTAAAGTATCTAAAAAAATCAAATCTGAAAATAATTTTATTGGACCATTAAAATAATTATGTAGGCTTAAGCTAATTGCTAGAATGACAAAACTTTTGTAATATTGCTCATTGCATGTCCTACATAGTTATTTTGATCATCCAATAAAGTTATTTTCAGATTTATATTTAGTTAAATATTTTTGGTAAAAATCGATCTTTCGTACATCCTATAGATACTCTAAATTAATTATACGAATTTATTATCAGAGTTTTTATAATTGTTTAATCTTGTGCTTGCGGTAACAGTTTTTTATATCTCATATCATTATCTACGATTCTAAAACGTATAAATTAACAGCAGTATGCAGCAGGATCGTTAATTTTTTGCATTGTTGCGAATAATTAATATATCGGTCAATAAATTTCGCAGATCGCACGCATTTTCGTGGTTCCGTTAACTGGTTACATTTCCGTTTTGATCTAACCATTCACTCGCGCTACGAATCACACCACCATATTCATTAATCTCTCATTAATCTCTCACGCTTTGCGCTTCGCCGGTTTGCAGCATAACAATTTCGCGGTCGAACGCTATGGCATCCGTGATGAAACGCGATTCCGCGGCGACGCTTTCGGACGAGAAAGACGGGTCGCGAATAGCGTATAGTCGTGCAACAGGTTCGCCGAGAAGAAAGAGAAGGAAGAGACAAGAAAAGCGCGCGCGAGCGGTGAGGAGTCATTTCCTCGATAAGTCGGAGTCTCCGGTACGTCCGTGCTCTTGAAAACTTAACGAAGAGTAATTACGCGCGCTCTTCTCGCGGAAGTTGTCCGGAATGAATACCACGTCGTTCCCGTCGTCGACGCCGTAGTCGCTGCCATGCTGCTATCGGCGAAACGATCGATCCCTAACGGGTAGCAGGTGCGCAGCTCGGATCTGATTGCGCTCGTACGCACGGGATTTACTTTTCCAATTTCGTGGACAATCGACGAGCGCGAGCGCGCGTGTTACTTCTACTCCACTTCTGTGAAATTCGTGAATATACTTCAATCAAAACACGAATACTTTGTAAAACTTCAGCTGACTTTGTCAATTCGTTAGCACCTGGCGAATGTATTTGTCAAAGTTCATTTTTGGATGACACTATTAAATATGTGCATTCATATATTCTTCATTGCAGACATTCAAATATTTACAAGAATCAAATTTTGATTAAGTTATTATTAAAAAATTAAAATTTATAGGAATGTTATATTATATGTAGATAAATCTAAAATGTCTTTCTGGAGAACAGCAACTATTCTAATATTACTCTGCCAAATATTCTCCAAATATGAAATGTTTAAAATTAATTTGCTCTTACTGTTTTTGCTGATTTTAATTAAAAATTTTCTCTCTTTCTTTCTTACATGCAAAAATATTGTTATTGAATATGAGGTAAATTCACTTTTTTTTTTAATAAAGCAATTATTAAAATATTCATTAAAAAGTTCTGTGTAACCTGGGACTCTGACACTGATTGGGAGCTTAACCTACATGCAAATATCGATGTGTCTCTCTTAGAAAAAAGTGATAGAAGATATCGATATAACAAAATGTAACAAGAAAACAATAATGATAAGTAATGTTGAGTGATAATGAGTTCTCTGAGAGAACTGTTTGATTGAAAATGGACAAACCAAAAGTATTTTGATTAGATCCATCAGAATTCCGATCATCTCAACTAGAATTTTAGTAAATTTAACTAGAAAATTCTAATTGAGATAACCAGAATTCTGATAAATCTAATCAGAATCTTTTGGTTTATCCATTTTCAACCAAATATTCCTTTCGGAGTACACATACTTACCTACAATGGCAATATTTAGAATAAATATAGTAACATTATTAAAGTATACTCGTATTATATATAGAAATAAAATATTGTTTGAGTTGAGGATACGCAAAGAAGACATTGCACTGCTGTTACAAAAACATCAAAATAATCGAATATTGGAAAATCATTGTTTATCTCAGATAGCTCAGAACGACCCATTCCATGCGTGCATGAAATAATTAAATTTTGTAAACAATAGTCCAGTTTCATGATATAATCAAACAGTATCATCGTTATGAAGAATTATCAGTATCCTGCGCGTTGCCTGTTGCTCGATAATGAGAAGAAAAACATTGCGACCAACGATAATGAAATTTCGCAGATTTGCTGCGACATTGTATACGCAACAATGTAAATTCATAATTATAATAGCGCAGAACATAATTTTATCCATATTTGCAAAAGCCATTGTTTTATTCGACAATGTTACAGTGGTTCTGTATTTCTGACCCAAATTAGATTTCCCCCGGGAATCCGGGTTGACATCTCGCGTTTTAACGAAAGCTAGAATATCGTAGCTGGGAGTAATTCGCGTACTAGAGAGAAATCCACCGATGATTACGTTTGCACTTAGATCGTTTTCTCATGGAATAGGAACGATTTTCCCTCAAGTAGAATCCATGATCGAATACGTGCACATCATAGTTGTAACAAGAATGATATCGGAAATCTTTCCAACATTGTGTGTGTACATATCGATACTAAATTGGATAATATTTTTTCACATTATTAATTGAAAAATATTTAGATATGCTCATAAAATCTAGAATTAATTTTTACATTCGAAATTGTTTTCACTAATATCGTTTAATCATAATTAAATTGATTCTTTGATTTATTCTCATACCGCATACTTTTCATTAAATGTTTGACTTCAATCTGATTTGTATTTCATCAAATTTTGAATGTAATTTATTTATTAAACAATCAAACTCATTACAAATTCATTACTCACAGTTGCCATCAAAAGCGATAAGAATAATTTTAATAATCAGTTTAAAGTTAAAGTTTACTAATGCTTTTAATAATGTTCATATTATATTACAATAATAATTATTTAATCAATACCAGCAAATTCTTTCAATTTATTATTCATATTATTACAGAGATGTTATTGTAAAAATATAATAAGTTATGGAACGTATGTCATTTAACATTGCAAAAATCGAATAACAGAAGGATCTGCAAAAAAAAGTCAATAAATAAAGAAGATATTGTGCAATGACGAGAGAGTATCTCGTAATAATAATAACAAGCAAGTACATTAAGCTATTATTTATTCTTCTATTGCATTTTGCAAGCCACAACGTGGCTCGAAGAAGACAAATGATTACATAGCAAAGCACGCGATAAGTATTTTTCCCGGTAGAAAAATACGTCAACTTTTATTTTCTGACTCCTCGAATATGTCACTGGGTTAATATGTCGAAGAGCTGCGCTTTAAGATTAACGTTCAGTTCTCGAGGTCAAATGTATTCGTGGGATTTACCATCCGTCATTGTTCGTTGTAGAGAGCACCTATATGCGTATAATTTCACAACTTAACGCTACATGCTGGCGATCACGAAGAGAACAGCCTTGTAACACTTGCTGAAAGCTTACCAATCCACTTTACCAATCCCCATCTCGTACTCAACAATATATCACTAGTTCTTGTACGAGTTATACAAATTGAAACGCCTATTACGCATAAATACTATCTTTAATTCGTTACGTCTCTTTCTCTATTTATCTTAGAAATCATCATTAAAGTCTACTAGTAATTATT
>Ga0157364_1006957_pt1 | contig 11669 bp, 5 predicted proteins | sample AttsexASBM2_FD_111476 | JGI IMG/M metagenome (GOLD analysis project Ga0157364, IMG submission 111476) | Fungus gardens microbial communities from leaf cutter ant in Ribeirão Preto, State of São Paulo, Brazil - Atta sexdens ASBM2 | ecosystem: Host-associated > Fungi > Mycelium > Unclassified ...
GCTGACCAGCACTTCCGGTCTTATGAAGAAGTAAAAAATTGGATCAATTCGTGGATAGCCTCAAAAGATGACCAGTTTTTTCGACGCGGGATTCGTACGCTACCCGAAAGATGGGAGAAAGTAGGCCAACGATGGTTTTTTACAATAAAGCCTCGAATTTCGGAAAAACGGCGGAAGCAAAGTTGTACACCTAATAATTTAGGTGTCCAAGACTGGGTACTTTTGGTTTGAAATTGAAATGTGTCGGTATTCATGTTTATTATCGTTCTTAATTCTTACTTGCTGTTTCATCGTTTTAGCGCACGACATTTATTTTCATGCACCCATATTAATATAATGTATTATCAATACTATTAATTATATATTTCGTTATATATTTTGTTATATTTTAGTAATTATATTATAGCTTCCAAATTTATATAAGTAGAACGAACTAAACTGAGTTCTGTATTATTTTGCAATTTTCGCAATAATTAACAAGATATTAATTATTAAAAATCATTCTAAATATTGATTTTCAATAATTTTTTACTCAAACGACTTTACAGAAAAACAACAAGAAATAAAAATTGTCAATTTTCATCTCATAAATTTCTGAGAATTTTTTCAGAATTTTTTAATATCGTATTTTTTCATGTTGGTAAAAAGTTGCCAAAAAATTGCAATACTAAAAAGTTGATACAAGATTCTAAAAAAATTCTTAGAGTTTTGCGAGAAGAAAATAAACAATGTTTGTGTCTTGCTGTTTTTTTTCTGCAAAGTATTTAAGTAAAAAATTATTGAAAACCAATATTTGGCAATTTTTAGTAATTAATATTTTGTTAATTATTGAAAATTGCAAAATGATAGAGAACTTTTCGATCAGTATATCCGCTCTATCTATATACGAGCGCTTTGTCAAAATTTAGCGGACACCCTATATATACAAGGTGAGGCATTTTAATCGCTTCAGGTGAATATCTCAGAAACTAAGAGAGATACAAGAAAAAGTTTTATATAAAATTGTAAATTTTCTTAGGGAAAAAGAAGGTGAAAATAACGGATTTTGGATAAGGTGCACTACCAAGATCAGGTCAACATAAATTTTTTTAATGGAATCTCTTATTTTTTTATTGCATATTCTTATAGCACATCTCGAGAACTTTCTACAACACTATAATAAAATATTTTTTTATCAAGTATTTTTTAAGTTATAAGGCTTGAAAATTACAGTATCGCCGGCATTAACATTACCCAAGATGTACCATGTGGATGTTACTTAAGATTTAATCTCTTGTATGCATACTTGCGTACATGCGAGTATGGGGAAGGAGAAAGGGAGTCACACGTACTCTGTTCTTGTTTCTATTTAACTGGACTGATTATATTTTTGATAATCAATTAGATCCAGATTGACTGCATGCATTTTCTCGTGCTTAGCATTATCCAAGATGAACGACGTGGACGTGACAGAGATTTCATCCTATTGGAGTGCTTGATTTACGTGAATCTCCTTGCTTCTCACGTTTGGGGTGCTTGATTTATGTGAGTTCTCTTATTTCTCACATGCGTGCGTATGAGCGCACACGTGCGAATGTACTTCAGGTTCACATTATATTATTTATAACAATTTTTCGAATGTGTCTCCAATTAGTTCTTAGTTCTAGAAGAATTAGCAATTCTTCTTAATATTAAATTTTGACCTTGAATGTTTTCATTCAAGGTTCGAATCTTTATCAGCAATCTTTCCTCTTAACACAATGGATTATCACAAAATAATATCTCCAACATTTTTCCTCTCAAAAAGTTGAACCGTTAACACTGTTGTGAGATAAGTCACATACTCACAAAGTTAGAAAGCTGAATGGCAATGAGAACTCAAGTTCACATTCAAGTTGACTTTCCAACGCTGAACAATAAATATGTCGTACGCAACATTTTGTGCATTATTAATAAGTTAAAAATTATCGTCAAAATTTTAAAATACTAAAAATACTAAAAGAGAGAACAATTTGTGTCTTGTTATTTCGATCGTCAGTTGAATAATGATAATTTTAAAAAAATGAAGATATTATTTTGTAATGCAATAATCCAACCGTTGTGTTGGGAGAAAAATTGCTGATGAAGACTCAAATCATGAATGGAAACGTTCAAGATTTAATGTTAAGAAGATATTTAATATTAAGAAGAATTGCACTAATTGATAACCAGCATTGACCCCTATCACCTGTACTTTATTATTATATTTCTAAATTGTTCAATTAAAGGAGTCTATGAAAAACTTATTATAGTTTTGTTAGCTTGTAATTTCTCATTGCTTCAATTGGAATATTTCGGTATGCTGCTCTTATGCGATGTTTTTAGATCTTCAGGCGTCGGGATTATTTTTTCATAAACAATATTTTTTATATTGTTCCACAGAAAAAAGTCAGGAGATGTTAAGTCAGACCTAGGAGACGAAACCATTTCGTCTATTCCAATGTCTTGCACATCTATCATTTAAAAAAATTAGTTATGATGCGCACGTTGTGGATCCGCACTATCTTGCTGTACAACATTTAAAAGATTTTAGTCGTCAGTCGGACATCTTGAATAATGTTAGTGCCGATGGTACTATAATTTACAAGTCTTATAACTCGAAAAGTACTTAATGAAAATGAACTTAATTACAGTGTTTTGGAAAGCTCTCAGAATGATCTACAAGAATGTGCAATAGAAAGGGAGTTTCATTTAAGAAATTGAAGATAACGTGACTTCAAGCAACTATTCAAGGTCAAACTAAAGACATCATCTTATGCCCCTTCAAAGCTATATGACCCTTGTCTAAAATTTTTTCTAAGATCAAAAAATAAAAGTTAATTGGGGTGAGACATTAAAATGAAATCAAATGATTCAAAATTGTATGTATGTCCTGCTGAAAAATATATAACCTTCCGGACATCGTTTCCATAGCTTCACTACATCCATCAGATGGACAAATATACTTCTTTTGTGATAGTTTTCCCTTTTTTAAAAAAATGTTGTGATATGACATCACTGGACACAATACCTAGCACGTGAACATTGGCCGGAACATTGTCTGGCAACAGGGATATTCTCGGGGTTATAGGCGAGCCATCGATCATTCCTCCGCTTGATTTTGGTATCAACAGTAAAAATTTTTTCATCAGAAAAGAATCTGATTCATCCTGATGCTTCGTTTTTCAAAGAACACAATAGCAGATTGCAGCGAACAATTCGGTTTGTCTTGGCAGCCTCAGAGAATCTGTCGTATCTTTAATATGTATGATTTGTCCTCCTCGGCAATTCGACGCATTGTTGACTCGCTTATACCAATAATCGATGCTAATTTTCGTAATGATTGTCATCCGAAATCAGCGCTTGAGTCCTTTCAACGACTGCGAGGGTCCTCGCGATGCGTTCTTTCTTAGAGTGACTCTTCCTCGCTGGCATACTGGAACCTTCGTTGAACTGTTCTAAAGCTATATATTTTACCATAACATCATCAACGTTGATCTCGGGTATCCAAAGAACCGAATTATTTCCGTTACTGAGCGCTTAGTGCGAAGGCCTTTGATGATCGCGGTTCTTCGATTATATGAACTTGGTTTCAACATCGTTTGAGAATATGACTGTTTACTAGAAGCATCAGGCTTTCCCGGACGCCAACAACAACCTCTGGCGGAGGCACAATATAGCGGAAAATTTAAATTGAAATTTGTCCGGATTTTGATGACGCATCCTGGAAATAAAGGTCGCCTCTACTTTTTAAATTTAATTATATAATTTTTTTACATGATATGATTCCTTTAATTCTGCATATAAAAGTATATAAAAGGCATGAAGATCAAATCAAAGTCAACTTCTTTTTTTTATGGAATTATATGAATTTTTTTACATAATATGATTTTTCTAATTCTTGATATAGAAATTAAGCTAAAAATATTGAAAAATCAATAGTTTTAACGAAATATTTTATACCTTATTCCAGCCATATTGACATAAAATATTAAATAACTCGTAAACTATTAATTTTTTTTGATAATCATACCTTAATACTTTTGAACAGAATAATAAGATGAATCAGTGGATGTAAAGAAAACACATAATTGCTTTAAAAAAATATGTGCAAAATGAATAATTTTTTAAATAAGCAACTATATTTCTTTCCACAAACTGATTCGTCTCATTATTCTCTTCGTAAAAGTATTAAGGTATGATTATCAAAAAATTAATATTTTACGAATTAGTAATAAATATTTAGGAAATGTATGTAAAATTGGTTTATACATAGACCAAATCATCTGGAGGTCTTAAGACCGAGCGTGGCGCACTAGATAAAGCAATGAAGTACGAACGGTAATAGACGTATCGATTTTAGCCGACATTTCAATTTTGAGCCAAAAGTACCCGGTCCTGGACAGCTCTAGAATAATTTAAGAAAGACTACAATAAGTATAATATTAGTAAGTTATTCTATTCTGTTGAGCATCTACTATGGCCCTGATTTTTTTAAATAAAAGGTTACTAGACACACACACACAAGAATGTATGTAAATATACGGATGTGTATATTATACTTATTGGTAATTGATTGTCAACATCTTGTATTATCAAAAAACAAATAATCAATGAAATATTGTTTTAAGAAACAGATAGAATTTGGAAATAAAATTTCTCAAAATTTTCCCGAGTCCCGATAAAATTCCCAATGAAAATCATTGATTTATAAAATATAAAAAATTTCCTGAAAATTCCAGGTTTTCCTTCCCTTTTCTAGGATTTTCTAAATAGTAAACACTCTGAGTATGTTATTCACAATTTTTTCACGTTTCTTCTTGCACGTGAATGAGAGGTCAGTACAAGCGCTCTTGCATAAAACATATTTTGAATACTCTGCAATATATAATCGATTTCCGAAAACTCTCTCAAAATCAAGAAGGAACAGAGAAGAACTATGCAATTCGCAAGGAATTATTTCGTTTCTGTGAAACCATGAAAGAAATATGGTTAAAGGAAAGAGAGACGCTATAATTTTTTATAGTAATAAATTGGTTGCACGAATCGTTCATTCGCAAAAATTTCTTTGATATTGCCCCCGACCTGAACTTGATCGGAAATTCGAGTAAAGAGATAGAACGTGATCCGAAGAAGAATGATATTTTGCGACCGTTACTAGACTTATAACTTTCTCCCCTCCTCTCTCTCTCCCTCCCTCCCTCCCCTATCTCTCACTCTCCCCCTCTTTCACTCTTTTTAAATTTCTTTCATTAAAATACAAAAAATACGGCTTCAAATCAAATTGAAATTGATTCTTCTCTAAAAACTAATGCTAAAAGTTGAACTCGGAACTTTTCCAGTTTTTGCTTGCAGCATCATACAATGAACGCAAAGCATTTTTTTACACGATTTTCATAGACAAAAATTTTGTTTTGATATACATAAAAAAAAACAGAGAAAGAATAAATACCGCCAAGATCTATTTACCAATTGCTAAAGTTCATAACAAAAAGTGAAAATGCAACCTAATGGAACGAAACAAGATTGATATGTATAATCAACAAAATGCACTTTTTGACTATCACTGACAATTAACAAGACATTGACACAAAGCATAAGCCGTCCCCTGTGCAACCCTCAAATTTAAAGGCGCGCGCGCGCGTGTGTGTGTGTGTGTGTGTGTGTGTGTGTGTATGTGTGTGTGTGTGTGTGTAAAAATCACGCTCAGTCTAATTGATTTGGCATAATTCCAAAGTATAAAGGTGCCGAACGAGCTCATACCATATCGTTACTAGTCGCTGCACTAATTGATTTCCAAGTCTGGCAAGGTATAAAGAATATAAATCGAATGATATGTTTGCAGGTACACACAATATCATTACGCGCTACGTACCTATATTTTGCAACGTATTAGAATAATCGATGATATAATATAATTGTACACATTAAACGTTTCGACTCAATCACAAAAAAAGCATTACTCTTCGGACAATCCGATAATGAAGAAAGGAAAGCATTCTCATTTACTACTAAACGAAATGATAATCATTCTCAAGATCTTGATCGATCATTATATATCAACGATGTTGTACGTCATATCGCAAGACTCACGCCTTGACGAGACATATATATATATATATATATATATATATATATATATAAAATAGAAATAAATAAAGTTGCGGAAAATGATACATGCATGCACTCGCTCAGCATGTTAAAACTGAATTCAAAAGCAAGGAACAAACACGAACGAATAAACTCGTTTCAATGATGTTGATGCAGCTGGTCCAAAATTACGTCACCAAATATATTCCAGCTCTCGTTGTATCAAAGTGGTGTATCAAAGGAAAAGCTATATTTCCATGTTCATCCGTAAATATTTGATCGCAATCGTTCGGCCTTGCTAGTTTGGATTCACTTTTAGATTCGCATGAGCATACATCTATCTAGCCAAACTTGAGAGACTTTTAATTAATTCCATGTTAAATTCCGATAGCACTAATTGTTTTTTTTCCACTGTAAATCATGTTATAAATATTTTACGAATATCTCTTGTATTGATGAAGAGATGAAGCATATGCGAGTGCATGCATAGAAAAAAAAGATGTAGAAGACAAAATATATATATATATATATATATATATATATATATATATATATATATATATATATATAAACGGATAGATGAATCTGACCTCTTCGCTAGTTGACTTGTCCTGCCGTTGACCCGGCGAAGAAGTCAAAAGATCCGGTAAGACCGAGCTGGGACGTGAACCCGGAGAAGAGTCCGATCTCTGGAAATCGCCGCTACCTCCACCTCTTGAACGGTCGCCACCTTCGCGATTCTGAAACCCAGAATCCATTTTAAAAAAGTGGTCAGCCGAAATAACGAATGAAAGAAAGAGTATAAATAGAGAAGAGATTCTATCGAGACTTAAATTCTTATTTTATTATTTTTCCCACAAATTCTTTCTAATCCTGACCGTTTATCATCCCGATATACAGAACTGATAACAGATTATTTTCTTTGTTTTCTCGATATATCATAAAGAATTCAAGTCTCGATACTGCCGTGGTATGTACGTACGTTAGAAAAGGAGCAAATTATGCTAATTAAAAACTAATAAGAGACAGCATAGGAGTAGTGCGCAATATTAATGTAGAATGAGGACTTAATTCCAATTGTTTCGTGATTTTGTTTTCTTTATTCAAAGTATTGACGTTTCGATTCTCTGTGGAGTCTTCCTCGACAAACAATCATCGCAGAATAATCCGTCAAGAAAAATCACTCTACAAATTTCCAAGTCTGAAGTGGACGCTAATTCAAAAATCAATTAAGAACTGAATTTCAACTGTAATTGATGTTCTTGAATTCAATAATTGTAAGATTTAGTTATTATATCGGAATTAATTATCCGTAGTCCGGATCCGCGTCGAACGTATCTGACGTTAATTTTAAACTTACAAAGGCCGCGAATCGAGACAATAAGCATAAATAAATGATATATAAGAACAAAAAGCTAAAAGTCTTAGATGTATACATATGTAAACTTCGATGATTGAACGGACATGTTGGCATTCTAATTTGTGAAATTATTTAGCATCGAAGTTTAAGATGATGCAGTTCTTCAGAATCAGAACGTAAATTAAATCCATTTTTTTATATATTTTTTTGTACATGTATGTGTGCTTTTTCGAAAATCAAACGTCTATTTAAAGAAACTTCAGTGTCAAATATCGTATTATATTCCCAATCAAATTCGTGGTTGAAATTTAATATATGATCCGTGATTACCAATTGATTTTGTGTATTCCAGTTAATGTGATTTCGATGTTCGGATATTCTAGTACTAACTTTCCTGCCCAATTAGAATGCATCACAATCCCTATAGTAAATCCTATTATCCACATTTTTATTTACGTTTTTTGGGAGCTTATCTTGTATAGCCTGATGAATTATTGAGTTTGTTATTATTATAGTAGAGATATAGTTTCAAGTTTTCTTTCTTACAAATCGTCTTGAATTTATTCTCAGTTGATAAAAAATATGATATTAAAAACCATGGTTCTCGCTCATTATCCTTCTCAACATAGTTATTATTACTATTCTCCTGTTCTAACGAAGCACGTTTAAGAAACAAAAATTTTAGTCAAATGTTAATGGCATTAAAAATAAAATCCGTTGAGTAGTCATTTTTTAAAAGAATGAATTGCAAGCCTAACTTCTTATCATGGAATTCAGGATCTGTGAGTAATGTAGCTTTGTTAATTGTTCTTATCACTATGCCTTTTTTCTGAGAAATGGGGTAAAGATAAATAATTAAGATATCGTTCTGAGAACATGGGTTTGTGACACCAGTCAAATTCTAAATTGTTGTTGCTTTTAATTCTTGTCATATCTAAAAAGTTTAGTCTCTCACTTCCACTTTTGTGAGCAAATTCCTAACTTTTTTAGTTTTTTAAATTATTTAGATTTTTTGTCAACTTATATATGTGTTAGGATCTCCAAGCATTTGTTTCTTTCAATGTATTTTTATCTAATGCTATTATAATGTTACCCTTAACTGCTTTCGTAAAAATAATATTGGGATTATTTTTTAGGAATTGTGTCATAATTTTTATCAAGAGCAACAGCTTTTTGGTAATCTATTTATTCATAAGAGAAATAGATAGAAATTTCGTCAAAATCGAATTAGCTAAGTTTCTGATGTTCATAATATTTGCGTCTCATTTTTTTTAATTATTTTCAATTTTTTATGAATTCAATAAATTTTTTTTTTTCATTGCGTAATGAAGGTAAAATAAAATTCTCAACTCTCCCCTAATTGCAGTAATAACTGTGTTTTTTGGAATTGAACATCCAGACAAGTTGACAACCCAACTCTCTTTATTGCAAAACAGTGAAGATTCAGGAGAATTATTTAAAACTTTTTTAGCCTCGATTTTCACTTCTAATTTTTTTTTGGATGGATCGCAATTATTTTAGAATGAAAATTTAGATTCCTCAAAATTTAGATTTAGTTACCGTACTATCTTTTTGTTTTTTATCCAATTCTGCAAAGTAATGAACAGATAATTTAATTTTAACCCACATTTTTATTCTATCTTTTTGAAAACGTTCATTTTAATTCTTTTTTTTTTATAATTTAATTCCTTCGCGTCTTAATTGATTTTGAAACATATATTCTTGAATATTCTTGCAAAAAAAAATTGTTACAAACTGCTATTGAGATGTAATTTAAGATATTTTTTAAAGACGTATATTATTTCTTTTTTAGAATGATTAACTGATCTATCTGTATATCGTTCAGCTCAATTTAAAAAATCCTTTCATTGAATTGTTTGTTAGCATGTTTATAATTATTTGCAGATTTAAAATGAAAAAAAAAACAAGCTTGCAATTTGTTAAATGGCTTAAATACTGAGGGACATTGTGTCTCATGCATGCTTTAAATTTAATACGAATTTTCTTCTTTATAATATCTTTATGATTAATCCAAAGCTTCATAAAATTTACAAGAATAATGCTAAAAGTTACAGAAATAAAATTTTAAAAAGATAAAAAAAATTTGATAAGTTAATAAAAATCCTCTAAATAATTTAACTAAAAAAGTTAGAGATTTGCTCACAAAATGGAAAAAGAGTAATTTTATATTAGAACAAGAAAATTTATCACATTGAAATTTGCCCAGAGCTTTCTCGCAAAAGTTTCTTCACAAACCAAGAGTTTCATTCAGAATCACAATATCATCATTAGACAATCCTTGTACACGCAATGTTCTTACATGACATAATTTCAAAAAATGTTAAACCTTTTAGTAATGTAGACAATAGTTTCCAGCTTATAAGAAAATTGAAAACCATACACATAAGAAATGATATTTTAATTTCTTTGGATGTAATATCATTGTTTACGAACAACCTGATTGATTTACAAAGGAATATAACTAAATGAATCTCTTCGATTTAAATGAGCTTTTAATATGTTGTTCTATGGACAAAAATAGGAGACAAATGTATTTTTTATGTGCTGAATCGCAGGTTAAGGAGATAAAATCCTTACTTAAAAAAAAATCAGTTTTTTTATTTCAGATTGAATGTCATCGAAACATATAAGAGATAGAAAAAATTTTCAAAATGAAACTTGAATGGTTTTAAGAGTACTTTAGAACTACAATAAAAACATTTTTTTCTTTATAAATAAATAATTTTTATTATAAATAATTCTAAAAAATATTTTTTTATTATAAATAATATTTAAAAAAATATTTTTTTTATATAATTCTAAAGTACTCTTAAAACCATTCAAGTTTCATTCTGAAAATTTTTTCTATCTCTTACAGTTTCGACGATATTTAATCTGAAAGAAAAAAACCGATTTTTTTTTTCAAGGGATAATTTCATCCCCTTAACGTGAAACTCAGTACGTATAAAAAAAATATGTGTCTCTTATTTTTGTCCAGAAAACAACATACTAAAAGCTCATTTAAATCGGAGAGCTTCATTTGATTATGTTCCTTTGTTAGCTGTAAAAAATATAGCTAACAGATGGGAATATTTTAAGAATAAAATAAATCCTAAAAGATGAATTTGTACAAGCAATAAAATTAGTATTAGAGTCGACATTTTTCAGCTTTAATGAAGAATATTATAAATTTTGGTATTCTGATGGGATCGTCATTTTCTCCAATCATTGCAGATTTGGTTTTACAAGATTTTGAAACCCTATTAAGACTATAGGATTACAATTACCTAAAATATGTAGATGATATAGTATTGGCAGTTTCCTTCTGACTAATAGATAACATATTAAAAATCTTTAATTCGTTTCATAGTAGACTTTAATTTACTTAATGGAAAATGGAGGTGAGAGAATAAACTTTTTAGATGTGACAATAATTAAAAGCAACAATTTAGAATTTGATTGGTGTCACAAACTCAAATTCTCAGGGTGATACCTCAATTATTTATCTTCACACCCCATTTCTCAGAAAAAAAGGCAGAGTGATAAGAACAATTAACAGAGCTACATTACTCACAAATCCTAAATTTCATGACAAAAATGTTAGACTTGTAATTCATACTCTTTTAAAAAAATAACTACCCAATTTTATTTTTAATACCATTAACACTTGATTAAAATTTTTGTTTCTCGAACATGCTTCGTTAGAATAAGAGAATAGTAATATAATAATAACTATATTGAGAAAGATAATGAGAACTATGGTTTTTAATATCATATTCTTCATCAACTGAGAATAAATTCAAGACGATTTGTAAGAAGGAAAACTTGAAATTATTTTTATTACAATAATAACAAACTCAATAATTCATCAGGCTACATAAAGTTAAACTCTCAAAAAACGCAAATAAAAATGTAGCTAATAGGATTTACTATAGGGATGCATTCTAATTGGACAAACAGGCAGGAAAGTTACTAAATACTAGAATATCCGAACATCGAAATCACATTAACTGGAATACACAAAACCAATGGTAATCCAAATTTGGTATACATACGGACTATACATTAAATTTCAACCACGAATTTGATTGGGAAAATAATACGATACTTGACACTGAAATTTTTTTAAATATTTGATTTCCGAAAGCATACATATCCTTCTCAATTATCGAAGTTTATATATATATATATATATATATATATATATATATATATATATATA
>Ga0157364_1006958_pt1 | contig 11667 bp, 8 predicted proteins | sample AttsexASBM2_FD_111476 | JGI IMG/M metagenome (GOLD analysis project Ga0157364, IMG submission 111476) | Fungus gardens microbial communities from leaf cutter ant in Ribeirão Preto, State of São Paulo, Brazil - Atta sexdens ASBM2 | ecosystem: Host-associated > Fungi > Mycelium > Unclassified ...
AAATTCAACTCCATTTTTAAAACTGTAAAAAATCGAAAATACATGCAGAGGTAGATGTACTCAAGACGGCGTAACTTTTACAAATGTCAAGCTATGGTGATAAAATTTGATGGGAATGTCAATGATAGATGTGGCAACCTAACCAAAAAAAAAACAACTCAAATCAGCTGACTCAGAGCATCACCTGGTGGTAATTTCGGGAACTTTTTGATCAAAGTGGTATACAGGATGTTTCAAAATTCGTGCCCGCGAAGTATAAGACGTGATACTTTATGCTAAAGACAATTTTTTTTCTTTTGCAGAATTGCATCTGACGAATAGTTTGTGTAGGAGAGCAGATTGAAGTTAACGAGTATGCGCTTTGATCTATGTGGTGTTCAGAATCGACACGCATTTCTCGTTTACTTATATCTAATCCTTGGCTAATACTCATAAGTAATATTTTAAGATACAGCTTTGTTATGATTAGTTTAAGTTTGTATTTAACTGCTTAAGTTTGTATTAAGGCGGCAGTCTTAAATTATAATAAGAATTAACTATGAATATTGGACCATGATCTTCTTCTGTATTGTAAAAAAATGAAAAGATAGCAGAATAAATATTGTTTTCATTTTTTACGTAATAATAAATAAATTAATAAAAGAATTGTCTATTGGGAGTACAAATTAGTTCGGTCCGTTTTTTGTGCATTTATTTGCAAAACAAAATGAATGAACAGATCAATTAAAGTATTGTTCATCGCTGCCTACTACTTTTTCCCATCTCTCAGGCAATTTTCGAATTCCATCTCGAAAAAATGACTTTGAAGGCGATCCAATTTTGGAGCCAATTTTCGATTTCTGCGAAAGAAGTGAATCAGTGACGTGCCAAATCGTGCTGCATTCTTTGGAACAACCAGTAATCAGAAGGAGCAATGTCTGGAGAATACGGCGATAAAACATCCCATTTGAGCGTTTCCAAATATTTTTTTACGACTTCAGCGACATGAGGCCGAGCGTTGTCATGAAGAAGAATAACTTTATCATGTCTTTGCTCGTATTCCGGCCGTTTTCCTCGCACGGTTCAAACGAATCAATTGTAGCCGATATCGATCGCCCATAATAGAATCGACAGGTTTCAGCAGCTCATAGTAAACAAGACTCTTTTGATCCCACCAGAACATAATCTTTGAACGATGAATGTTCGGCCGTAGTGTTGATGTTGAGGTCGATGGCAACGATTGACCGGGCTTAGCGTAGTATTTTTTCTTCTTGGGATTGTCGTAGAATATCCACTTCTCATCTCCAATCCGATGCAAAAAACTTTTTCTCTGTTGTCTTTGAATCAGCTGTTTGCAAGTGAAAAATCGTTTCACTTGCGAACAGCTTTCAACGTTCATAAGGTACCCAATTTCTTAGTTTTTAATCATTCCCATGGTTCTCAATCGTACAGAAACGGCTTGTTGAGTTACCCCCAATGATTCAAGCTTCTCTTGCGTTTAACTCTGATCTTCTTCGAGTAATGCCTCTAATTCTTTGTCTTCGAATTTTTTTGGCTGTCCAGAGCGAGATTTGTCTTCAACGCTGAAATCTCCATCCTGAAACGTCGAAACCATTCCTTACATGATTTATCAGTTGGAGCAGTGTCACCATAAATTTCGATAAGCATTCGGTGGCACTTCAGCCGCACTTTTCTTCCAATTAAAGCAGAAAATCAAAATCTCCGGCAAATGCTGCTTGATTAACATAAAATTCGACATTTCAAACACAGTAATCAAGGTTTTTATGAAACTCAAAGCGATATAAACTGAATATTATTCAAAACCTCTCTGAAACCGCCAAAATCAGCTGTCAGCTATGAACCATTCACAACAGCTGAAGCCATCTTTAGGGAAACGGATCGAACTAATTTGTACTCCTAATAATTTCGTAGATCTATCTGAAAGTAAAGATAAAAATGTACCATAAATAATAATATGCTCAGTGAGTTTTTCTGAACGTTCTATACTTTCAAATATTGCACAATTGTGTGTGGCAGTTAAATAATATCACTGTTTTAAAAATATGTGATAAATTTAAAGATATCGATACAATTACTCAGATTTTAGATAATTATATAAGTATTATAACATTTTGAAAATTAATAATTTTGAACAAGTCTTTTATATGTATTGATTTTGTATGTATGAATTAATTCTCTCTTTATTTCTGCAATAAAAAAATAAAAATCATATGCAATTTTGCAATATTTAAAAGAATAGAACGTTCACACACAACAAAGTTTATCAAGTATATTATTATTTACATTTGTCTTTACTTTCTGATAGATCTACAAAATTAGACGAGTCTTTTATTTATGTTTTTATTATTACGTAAAAAAAATGAAAGCAATTCTACTACTACGCAGAGATACGGGTCACTCTCCGATGACGTTGACTTTGACATATGATATCAAGGTCATCATCCTGAATGACTTGCAACAAATTTTAGCCGTCGCTCGTTATTCATTAAAAAGTTCTTAATAAAAAAAAAGTTTGAAAAAAAAAACATCTTATTTCTGCTATGTATAATAAAAACTATTTTGTACCTTGTTTAAGGACAGGATCGGCAATTTATCTCATTTATAAATGGAATTTTTGACTGACGAAAAGAGGGGGAGGGACAGTAGAAAATGATGACCTTATTTTTTATTTTTTTATTTATTTTGTGCTTTTTGTTGCCGACCTTTTTTTTACAATTGCAACGCTCTGTCTAACAGCGGTAAGGGATCATTGGCCATAATCGTATATCGTAATTTGTAAGAATTGATTAATCACATTCGAGTATTTTTCTCTTATTCATGTAAGAGAGGAATTGTGATTAGTCAAATCTTATCTACAGATAACGGCATACTGCACGGTTATGATCAGTATAAATGATCCCTACGCGCAGTTATACTATCATCATAAATAACAGTCGGCATTCGCGCACATTTTAAAAAGTTCACAGTTGATTTTTAATCCAATTCTTGGATTTCTTTGTTGTGGACTAAGCTAAATTTTTGGTGTAGAATGTTCCACGATTGCACATTATAATTACCAGATAAGGGGAAGGTCTTCACTTTGATGGAAAATCGTGCGCTCCTTGGCAAAGGGGGAGGGAGATGAAATGAAATTCGTTTCGCGTAAAATCGCGGAAAATCGCGCGCTCCTCGGTGGGGAGGTGATGGAGGTGGACCTCTACGCGTGGAAAGTCATTACGTAGGCAAGAAAGGATATGGAATAGTTTTTAATATTATATATAATAGAAATAAACCGTTATTTTTCAAACTTTTTTGTTAATAATTTTTTAATGAATAATGAACGACAGCTAAAATCTATCAAAGCTCATGATGACCTTGACAATATATTTCAAGATCAAGAAGAAATGATCCATATCTCTGCATAATTAGTAATCATAACACAAAGTCGTATTAGTATCTTAAAATATATTACTCATGAATACTAGCCAAGGATTAGGTACAAGTGAATGAGCGCGCGTCGGCTTTGAGCACTACATAGATCAGAGCGCTTACTCGTTAACTTCAAAATGTTCTCCTGCAAAAAATTATTTCTCAGATGTAATTTGCAATGCATTTTGCAAAAAAAAAAATTGTTTCTTTTAGTACAAAATATCACGTCTTGTACTTCGCGGGCACGAATTTTGAGAAACATTGAATATATATACAAGGTGTCCCGCAATTTTTGGCAAAGCCCTTTTGTGTAGATAGAGCGGATTAAACTGAATCGAAAAGTTCTGTATCAATTGCAATTTTCGAAGATGTTAATCAGATATTAATTTATAGAAATAGCCAAATTCGTCCAGCCTATCGCCGAGCGAGTGGCGAAATAAGACCGTCCAGTGAGAAGCGCGTTTGATTTATAAGAATTTTCTTTTTTAAAGAAATTTTGTATGATGAGTGAAAATACGTATTTGCGTCTATTCTGTGACTGTTATGACAGAGAACTGTCAAATTGCTGTATATATTCGATGTTTCATTTGAATTTTACATTATAAATAGCATGCAAAAATCTGCTTAAACGTATTCATTTAAATTAAAAAGATCCTATTGGAATACGGTTCGATTTAGGCCACTCTTCTCTATCAGATTGGAGAAGAAGTCTTTTTACAAGTTGATAAAAAGATTTTTTTAGCAACCTATATATTCTATTTTACAAAATTGGCAAAATTACACCATACTTAATAGAGCAATATTTCAGCTTTAAGAATCTGTATTTTTAATTGCGATACGATGATTTTTAACAGAATTACGATCAATAAAGTCATAATATTCCTTTTTATGTAATCCGCTAGTAACTCAGGAAAAAAAATCGTTAGGAACATTAAAAAAAATAATTTTATAGCTTCAAGCTTTCATGATAGATAATCAAAAATTTGCTTTTTTTTGGACACGCTACAGACCTACAAAGTGAAAAGTAATTTTTTTATTTTTTTTTAGCTTGTAGTTTTCTATATTTAAAAATTACAAATATGATGGGAAAGGTCTTTTTATCAACTTGTAAAGGATTTTTCCCTAATCCAATATATATATATATATATAAAATATAGTATAATATTCTTGAAACTTCCACGGGTGCTTCCTATATAAAGATTTTGCGTTTCGCGGGTTTCCTCCGTGTCCAGATTCTTGGAATACCCATTCTTAGAAGGCATTCCAAGAATGGGTTTGGACATGAAGGAAATCCGCGAAACGCAAAATCTTAATATAATATAATCTATCAATTATTGATACACTATTCTAGTTGTAAAATCTTAAGTCCTTAAGTGTTATAATAATAAGAAATTCTGCTTCAATCAAAATGCGTTTATTCATATACATCTTGTTAATATAAACGAATCAATTTTTTTAGTGCATTTTTTTCAAATTGTTCTATTCGAGTGCTATTGTTATCATTCAAATTTAATAATAGATAATTTTCTTTCATTTTTTATTATTAAATTTATTTACATTTTTATTCATATCTTTTTTTTTTTCAGAGCTATTTCACACCGAGCGCTCTCATGTCCGTGCGTTAAAAGTGCTTTCACACGTCTTCCACAAACCTTTGTTGGAGTCCCAAGTGCTACCGTTAGATCAGATTCAATTGCTTTTCTCTAATTTGGATGAAATGTTGATGATACATTCACACTTTAATCAAGCGATGAAGCGAAAGAAAAAGGAAAATCCATGCGTGAGTGATGTAGGCGAACTTCTGTTAGAGATGTTCGACGGTGAAGCTGGTGAGATCTTTGAAAAGGCTGCGTCGACTTATTGTGCTAAGCAGCAAGTTGCTTTAGATGCTCTCCGCGATCGTCGGCGTAAGGATTCTAAGTTAAACGCCTTCCTGAACGACATAGAAGCAAATCCGTTATGCCGTCGGCTTCAGTTGAAAGATCATATATTAACTGGCATGCTGCGACTCACAAAGTACCCGTTGCTCTTTGAAAATCTCGCCAAGTACACGCCGAACAATAATGAAAAAGAAAAAGCAGCTATATTGCGTAGTCTCGAGCGTAGTAAAGAGATACTAAGTCGCGTGAATCAAGCGGTGAAGGAGGCCGAGGATCATCAACGACTTACAGAGATTCAACGAACGATCGATCGATCAGCCTTCGATAAATTTGATCACCCGACCGTACAAGAGTTCAAGAATCTTGATATTACAAAGCGCAAGTTGATTTATGAAGGACCGCTGCAGTGGCGACGTACTGAGCCGAATCGATCGATACCGAATCGTTCAGTGCCGAAACCAGTTGATCTGCATGTAGTGCTGCTCGACGATACGATCTTCTTTTTGCATCGACAAGACGATAAATATCTGCTTAAATTTATCAATACGACCAACCAGGCGGGGAATTCCGTGCTGAGTCCGATTGTGAAGTTATCCACTGTATTAGTGCGTCACAATGCCGCTGAGAAAGATTCCCTCTATCTTGTTAACACTTCAGAAAATGGTGCGCAAATGTATAATTTAGTGGCACCGTCTTCGGCAGAACGAAAACTCTGGTGCAAACACATCTCCGAAGCTGTGGAGGCTTATAAAGCGCGTGATCGTCACGACAGAAGATCAACACCGTCCGCTACATTGACGGAGGAGCCAATGCATTCAATGGAAGACGCATCGCCTTCCGGAATGGAAACGGATGGTATAAATATCGAAAAAGATCAGCCGGAAGATCGAGAATTGAAAGATCTTGGACAAAATACTGCCGGCATGCAAGAGCATGATGAAGAAATGCCGGAAACCACTACCATCACGGGAACTCCTACAACTGAACATACACAACAGCGGATACAATCAACTGAGTCGTCAACAACAGGTTGAAAATTGCTATATTTATTATGTAGATATCAAGTTTATTTTGTGATGCAATAATTTAAATCAAATTTTTCAAAAAACTTTTTACACTTATTATTAATAATAAACTATTATTAATAATAAACTATTTACACTTATTAAAAATAAATGAAGAAGACCATATTCGACCATATTCGAATCTTGATGCTTAATAATATATTATGAATTTTTACAATTCAAATTATGCGGCGATTACTCACCGCGATATATTCTCAGTCTTGAAATGTAATCTTCATAGACTGAAGCTGGAAACATAATGCTATAAATTAAAGTTGTATTACCTATCGTTAAAAATAATAACATGTTGATTGAAATTTACTTAAAAGATAGATTTTAAGAATATTAATATGTATTTTAAAATCTTAAAATGGTTTATAAGATCGTTTAAAAGTTACTGTAATTATTAGTTACTATGTCACGTGAAAATTAGTGAAAAATTGCGACATTAAACATAGGACTACGTTTATTTAACGCTAACAATGTCATTATAGTTTTAACATTAGACAAAATAAAAATAGGATTACACAACAGCGCTAACAATGTCTTACAAAATGTATCCTTAATTGCTAAAAAAATAATTTAAAGTAATGATTGGACTTTTTTAAATTGCTTATCAATCTTAAAAATAATTTAAAGAAAAGGAAACACTACTTACTAGCTTGTTACAAAAATATTAATTAAAAATTAAACGATTAATTAAAAATTAATGTTGAGTTAATTTATATACAGAGTATATCAAAAGTCTGGAAATGGTCTAATATCTCGAAAGCAAAGCATTTTTGAAAAAAATGTTTCAGACAAAAGTTGTTGAAGAAGTTAAAAAGATCTATTTACTGATCATATCCGCTTTACTTGAATGGCATTAGAATCAAATTGATTTTTTTTAATGGGCTATTATATTTTTGATGCCAAAATCTAATAGCTGATGTCAAGAGAGATGTTCAAAACATAATAAAGTTATTTGTCATTAAGTATTTTTTGAATTATAAGACTGAAGGTATCGCCGACATTAACATTACGCAAGATGTCTGACTTTTTAAATATTTAATATAATATATATAATATATTATATTCGTTCAAGCGATTCAACTGATATTTTAAATTTTTGGCTACGTAGCTCTATTTCTGGGTGCCATCACTCTATAGAGGCGCCATCTGCTGGCAACATTTTACAAAGGAGTTGGACTATCCTGGTTTGGTAACCATCGATCGAATGTTGTGTAATATATAATACTGTGCTAATACTGATAGTGTAACTTTAAAGCATCATAACTCAAAAAGTACTTAATGAAAAAATATTTTCTTATAGCGTTTTGAAAAATTCTTGACACCAACTATTAGATTCTGGCATAAAAATAGAATGTTCTATTTTAAAAAATCAGTTTGAGCTTGATCTGAGTGTCACTCAAGGCGTCATCAAACGGATGTGATCAGTGAATAGATTTTTTAAACTACAGCTTTTATCTGAAACATTTTTCTCAAAAATGCTTTGTTTTCGATATATTCGACCGTTTTCAGACTTTTGAAGTATCTTGTATGTTTATATATTGCGGATATATATTTGCCATTCCATCGAAATCTGCTTATTCTTTTGGAATTTTATTATATTTATTATATTATATTTAAATTTGTTGTATCTTTCAACAACAAAAGAAAATTCTTGAGTTTGTTCTACCTAAACGATTAGGATCCATGAAAAGAGCTTGATAAGGACTTTGAAAAATATTCACTTTGAAAATTCCAATATTTTATTACTAAATTATTTTCCCTTTTTTAATTCAACTTATCTTTACAATCAAGAGACATGACAGTAGTGTCTATAATAAGTATAGTAAAGTCTGTACTGAACGCAGGAAACAGTGTATTTTTACTTGAACTATCGAGTTGATCGGAAACATCATGACGTAATAAGACAAGGTGAAACGTTGCGCATAATGGCGATAGCATATTGGAAACCAATCAAATTTGGGTCTAAATTCATTCGTCTACTTCACATTCGCGGAAACATTTGTACTTTTACACTATAGGAAACACTATGATATTTGAAAAACAGCTAGGCGAACGAATTTTTTAATGGACTCAGTCGATAGCTAGGGTCTCATGATGTAATGAAAATGTCTACTTTTTGATAATCATTTACCATTACTTCTATTTCTTATTGTTGAGTTTTTAAATGTACAATCCTGTAAGATTTTTATTATTTATATTACATCGCCTGAAAAGAAGACGTTTCCGTATATATACTGATTATTGCGAAGAATATTACTAAGGTTTTAGTAGTCTAAAGGCTTAGAACACTCGTATGGAACATAAGAGATCCGAGTTCGACTCCCGGCCGAGATAATATTTTTCACAATAAATTTATTTACAGTTTTTCAACACTTTTCTAATAGGATGCCTAATTGAGCATCAAATTATTAAAATTATTAAATTGTCAATTTAATTTATTATTACAGTAGTTGCGTTTATAAATCCGAAAAAACAATTTGCCGTGTAGTTCGAATGATTATAAATATGGTATATATTCATGTAGTACATATATATACAGAGTGTCTCCTAAAATGGGTCGAGGCCACATTGGAGGCGGAAAATGGATCAAAGGGAACAAAAAATTCTTATACCATTTTGAGATACTGTAGTTTTCAAATTAGAAAATTAGAAAAGAAAACGTCTAAGCCAATATGCGGTTAAGCCGCGTCGCGCGTAGGATGACCCATACTTGAACAGCGGCAGCGGCGGCATGCAGGGAGAGGGAAGGAGCGCTTCGTCGCCTGGCACAGCCTGACCTATGTGTTTCGCCGCATCGCGCCTACACTGTCCAAAAATCTTATTTTTGCTGAAGTTTTCCTTACACATTTCTTATCATTATAAATCACATTATTTAGCACGTTAAATACGTTTTAACACAAGATATAGATATGTTAAGTGTAATTAAGTTAAGTGTGATGTAATTAATTAGAGCACTACGCAAAGTGTATGCTGATCATCGTGATATCTTTCGTTTGCTTTATTATATGATGTTGATATTTAATTACGCTTCGAGACATACTTTGTCGGAGCTACCGCTTCGTTTTATGCTATATTTTGCCGGAGTTTTATTTTTGATGTGTTAATGCAAACTTAAACATCTCATTAACGCGTATATTAATAATCTTTTCAGTTACAGAAAATTCAAATTTTATTCATCAACATTAAAGATTAATAAAATTTAAGAACGTCTCTAACGGTATACAATTAAACTTGTTAAACTGCAAGAAATATGTGAAAAAGAATCTCATTCAAATGTGTCATTATACATGGAAAAATAAGGGGCTCCGCACAATAAAAGGAATAGAGAACAAAGAACAGAGAATAAGAATTTCAACCTGTCAGAAATTGTGTATTCCACAATGCATGATTGATTTTTGATAGATTGAAATTCTTATTCTCTGTTCTCTGTTCCCTGTTCCTTTTATTGTACGGAACCCCTAATACATATGGATTTCCAATGTAGCGGCTATTTATACGCGAGCTTATAATTTCAAGTGTACACGCATTCAACTACACACACTTCAGCTAAAATAACATTTTTGGATAGTGTAGGCGCGATGCGGCGAAACACATAGGACCGCCATGCCACGCTGTGCCAGGCGACGAAGCGCTCCTTTCTCCTTTCTATCGCCGCCGCCGCCGTTCGAGTGTGAGCCGTTCTACGAATTCGCGCGGCGCGGCTATTGGCTTAGATATTTCCTTTTCTAATTCAAAAACTATAGCGAGTATAGTACTATACTCAAAATGGTATAAGAATTTTTTGTTCCCTTTGATCCATTCTCCGCTCCCAATGTGGTCCTCCCGACCCATCTTAAGAGACACCCTGTATATATAGTTGGGTGATTCTTTGGAAAATCAACATGACATCTCACCTTATAGTCTTCGATATTGTTTTAGAAACGTAGATAAAGTTCATATCTTTTTCTGTGAATTATTAAATATGCTTCATATAAAGTTGATGTCGCTGTTTCTTTTTATTATTGGATTCTTATTCTTCCACAGTGAATTTCTGGCTAACACAAGATTAATTTTATAGAAGAATTTGGGCCCCAGATGAACAACTTTGAGACATGCCTTAAATTTTAAGACATCGAAAGGAAATCAAAAATTTCATAAGCCCAACTTTATAGGAGAAGTTTCCTGAGTGTCAAAATTATCCAAAGTTTGCTATTATGATCATGTACCATGAGTTTTATCCGATTTCTTTGCCAGAAAGTCCAGAGAACTTCCTTGCGATAACGGCGATAACGGATTGCACCAAAGACATTGAAGCAATGTCTGAAATGTATTTGATACAATTCATTAATCTGGCTAAATCCGTAGTCGCGATCATGTCAGAGAAATTCGGATTTGCTTATAGTGACGGCAATGTCTCTGGAGTTCGTCTTCCGAGAGGAAGATGGACAGTGGCAAATGTATCAATTGGAGTAAACAATCATTGATACAGAGTCAAATCGCGATAAGACTATGGATGATATAGAAAATATTTTAAAAACCAGTCACATAAATATTGGTTAGCTAGACTTGGAATGAGACTCTAGTTCCATAAGAGCCTTCAGCACGTTTAAGTATATATATCATGCCATTGTAAAAGAAAACTCACAAACGAAAGATGGAAACACGTAAAAATACAGAACCGCAGTCTCTTTGTCAATCAAATTGTATATTAATAGAGCATCTTGCAGTAAAAAAAGTATTTGGTTGTCCCACTGATAGAGATGTTGGAGAACACTCACGTTCAGATTGCGAAAGATGTTCACTTTTTATATTCCTGCAGAAGCGCGCGTGACCAATCACAATAAATATTGTGATACTTGTGAGCAGAATTATATAATCAGATTATTAAACAATAACATTCAATAAATTTTGATTATTTTGAAGCTATAAGGAACATTTATTAGGTGTACAACTTTGCTTCCGCCGTTTTCCTATAGATGGCTTTAGCAGTAAGTGGTGGTTGAAATAAATAAATCATAGACGTCATACAATAAACTTGGGCATCTGTCAACATAACTCCATAAAAACATTAGTCGATTTGTGTCTGCATCATAAAGTTATTCTCGATTGAAAATGTCAGTTTACAAGCCAAATTCTCGTCATTTGCGGGAAGTTTTAATTTTTTGCTTCAATATGAAGAAATCTGCGGCTGAAGCTCATCAAATGCTCTCAAATACTTATGGTGAGGCCGCTATTAGTGAAAGAACGTGTCGTGAGTGGTTTCAACGCTTCAAGAACGATGATTTTGACGTCGAAGACCGGCATAGCGGTGGAAGAGAGAAGGT
>Ga0157364_1006959_pt1 | contig 11666 bp, 5 predicted proteins | sample AttsexASBM2_FD_111476 | JGI IMG/M metagenome (GOLD analysis project Ga0157364, IMG submission 111476) | Fungus gardens microbial communities from leaf cutter ant in Ribeirão Preto, State of São Paulo, Brazil - Atta sexdens ASBM2 | ecosystem: Host-associated > Fungi > Mycelium > Unclassified ...
ACAAAATAGTCTACCTTATATACTCCTACAGATGGTCCATGCTAACTACTGTGCACCCTACCCTAAATGACCATGTGTAAAGCATGAGGCCAACATGTGGTGTTCATGTTGTATGATGTCATTTTGTTCCAGAACCTTCTATTTCCTTCTCCTAAGTCCCATGATCAATGTTGTGACCACACTATCAGATGTGACTGATGTGACCAATCACTTCTAACTCTAATCCCAGAGTTCTAAAAATAGAAAATAAAATAAAAATGAGAAAGAAAATAAAAAGGAACAAAGTCCACTTTCTACAATCTTGATATGGAGCTGCTTTGAGCATCCCAAATATTGATCCAAATGACAGCCAAATCTAATTTGGGAGAGGCTTTGATGACTCTTGGTTTTGAGGCAAGTACCATATCATTGAAAATGTGGGTAGATTGAATAACCTTTTCTACAACATCAGCAGTGATAGAGATGTTATTATGTTCTTAAGGCCTCTGTCAATGTTAATAACATGTTTGCAAAATGATACTATGAATTTATTCTAATTCTCTGGGCTCATAAGCACTAGAACTTGTTTTCTAGAAGGCCCTTTCATTGTCATATTGATCTTGGGCTTGTTTTTCTTCATTTCATTTATCACTTTCTGTACTTCTTTGATTTTTTGGAAGAAAGATTTAGAAAGGAGTCTTTGATCTTCATTATTTTCTTGATGTTAGCTGAAGATGCTTGTGCATAAGATCATCCCTTTTAAACACTCATCTTGTGGTCAGATTCTTTGTTTTTTCCTTTATAAAATTTTGATTTCTCCAAAACTTTCTTGTTTGGTCTTGGTGAAATTGGAGGAGGAATCCTGGAAATTTCTGCTTTCTTTCCAGCATTATGTAGTTCTTTCTTGTTTTCCAAAGTTTTCTTGTTTTTCCTTAGCTTGAATTGGACTGATACACATTGATGGAGAGTATTATTATTTTCATAAGTAGTTAGTTTATCCCATCCTAATTCAAAGATAGAGAAAATGAAACTCCAGATAGCATGTCTGATACTAGTAATAGAAGAGATATTCTTTTCTGTTTTATCCCCAAGAGGCTGTTCTCTAATGTATGATACTATTCTTAGAAGAGAAATAGTGATGTTGTATATATCTGCATCTAATTGATCATTTAGTCTGAAAATAGAAACAGGGTGTATACTATCATTCCAGAGGTTGGGATCAGCTAGTTGATCAATTGAATATAAAATTGATGAAGTTTCCAGTTCTTGTGGCTGATCTATGTTAGTGTTTATGTTTTTAATATACTCACTATGAAATTCTAGTCTGTGGGTTGTAGCTGAGGTCTTGTTAGTAATAATAGTTCTCTTCCTTTTTAGGAATATATAGAACAGAGTAATTTTCTATAATAGATTTGCTCAGCCCAAGGCTGTTATTAAGAACATCCATTCTTTTTGCATAAGAAACAGAAGAGATGTTAGAATACACCAACAACTCTCTAAAGCTATTAGTACTTGAATTACTCAACCAACCTCTTGGATTGTCAATATCTATGTCTATTTTTGAGTTCTTGTGAATTGTAAGATTAGAAGGTAAACAGTAATCAAAAGAAAACAATGTATTTACTGGTTTCCTGTTTGGTACTACTATACAAAATAGTAGTATGAGAGAAAGAAGCACTAAGCTGATTAATAGTCTAACTTTACAATACAATTTCATTGATTTGCAATATTAAATTATATAATTAATGTCTTTTTGTTTAAATGTAGTGTTGGTTGTTGAAGATGGATCCTTACATCAAGCATACTATGGCAATATGTTTAGACCACTACTATAAACTTCATATCTATTTTTATTTTTTTGTTCTATATACTAGAATTCATAGAATATTTACCTTAGTCATGTTCCATATTCCAGAACCCTCTGAGGTGAGTATTCCAACTATACTATTTAGACTCTGACTTACAATTATGTTATAGATATTTACCACTTTTTAGATGAATATAGTTGTATTCTATATTCTGGAATCTCCTGAAATATTTACCACTTCTTATAGGTGATAAATAGGAGGTCCTAGTAATCTTAGAATAACTCAGAAGTATATTATGGTATGCTTGAAGCCCCCATAATTTACAATTTTCTTTGACTTGCTTTTCTTTTCACAATAGAGGAACATATGATTACAATCACATGATATATCACATGAATATGATGTCACAAGTATATGATTATATACTACAATCATATGTTGGAATTTGCAAATAGTTACAAGCTAGGTTACTTAGATCACTTTGCTTTGATTATTGCTTTTGTTATAACTTAAATCCTTGAGTAAAGACAAAAGAACTCAATAGAGTTCCAAGTACAAACTAATTTACCTTATATACTATAGACCATGTTCTGTGCACACACTCAAACAAACCTATCCTAAAGTTCATATGTACTTTATAAAGCCAATATCTATTGTTATGTTATATGATATTATTTGTTTCAGGATTTTCTACAATCTTCTCTGTGTCACATCATTGTGTGACTTGTGACTGTGACATATATCATGCCTTGTGAATTGTGTGACCATCACATGTGATATTACATCAAACCCTTCATTTAAGTTCAAAATAAAGAAAAGTAAAATAAAAACTAAAAATAAAATAAGATAAATATAAATATAAAATATAAAAGGGAAAGAAAACAAACAAAAACTAAGTTCATTATTCACAACTCCAATAGCTTTGGCCTGTCAGGCACAGTTTACACTAGGGGTAAAAGTCCATAAAGTTGGCTTAAAGATATATAAACTTGTGGAATGATCTTGGCTTCAACTTATGTGCTGCACTGTCAGAGTTTAAGATGGTGGACTCTAAATATTTTCTTCTCTTTTCTCATTTCTATTTTCTTTTCCTTTATTTTCTATTTTAAGAACTTAGAATTAGAGTTTAGCATGGCATTATAGTTATATGGTCACAAACTGTCACACACCTGTCACAGGTCACAGGACACTGTTACAGTTACAGTCACATGGTCACATGTCACACTGGAAGGACAAAGAAGGTTCTAGAAGGATAATGTCATATAGCATGCATAATATATATTAACCTTAAGAAAAATACCTAGTCGTTTAGGGTAGGCTAAAAGTAAAGTAGCATGGATAATGGGGTTTTAGTATATAAGGTAGACAATCCTGTACAAAGTTTTCTATTGAGTTCTCTTGTGTTAAACCAATATAAGATTTGCTTTCTTGACCCACTTTAAGGTCTTTGTTAAGACCATAGAAAGTAGACTTTGTTTCTTTTTATTTTCTTTCTCATTTTTATTTTCTTTTTGATTTATTTTTCACCTTTTCTATTTTTAGAACACTGGGGTTAGGATTAGAAGTGATTGGTCACATCAGTCACATCTGATGATATGGTCACAACATTAATCATGGGACTTGAGAGAAGAAAGTAGAAGGTTCTGGAACAAAATGATGTCATACAACATAGACACTACATGTTGGCCTCATACTTTACACATGGTCATTTAGGGTAGGGTGCACAGTAGTTAGCATGGACCATCTGTAGGAGTATATAAGGTAGACTATTTTGTAAAGAGCTCTTTATCGAGTTCTCTTATGTTTACTTCAATATAAGAGTTTGTTCTTTTATCCCACTCTAAGGATTTAAGATCATAACAGTCTTGATATCATAACATGTACTATTTGACTGTTGTGTGGTCACAACTTCAGATGAAAAGAAGAAGTCCAAGATAGGAGTAAGTACTGATTAGTATGTTACTGTTAAATATCAGAGATCAAGTTTAATAAGAGTTATCTTTGTCGATTATCAGACTAGCAAATTATAGTGTAACTACTAGTCTTATATACAAGTAAGAACTATAGGAGATGCTCGGAGTTTCAGTGGTATAGTGTTATGGATCAAGACTCAAAGTGTTAAGTCAGAAAACAACTCTTGTATTGGAGTGACACAAGAGAACTCAATAGAGTTCCTAATACAAAGTAGTCTACCTTATATACTATTCCCCCTGGTCCATGCTAGCTACTGTGCACCCTACCCTAAATGATCATGAGTATAACATGAGGCCAGCATGTGTTGTCCATGCTGTATGACGTCACTTTGTTCTAGAACCTTCTACTTCCTTCTCCCAAGTCTTGTGATCAGTCTTGTGACTACACCATCAATTTGTGACTGATGTGACAGCGTGACTGATAAACCCTAACCTGAGTTGTTCTAAAAATAGAAAAGAAAAAAGAAAAAAGTAAAGTAAAGTAAAATAAAGTGAAAAGAAAAATAAAATAAAGTCCACTGTCAACGATCTTGACATATAGCCCCTATCTCTTTGAGTAGAGGTTTTAGTAGTGAGACACTAACAAAAGTAGAAGAACTTTACTATAAGAGACTAAGTCAGATAGAAGTATTCCTATTATGGAAGATAGGATAGCCATATTGTTACATCACCACTGTAAGGATATGTTGCAAGAAAGATGGCCATTGCAGAAGACAGGCTTGTATAATAAACATTAAGAAGACAGTATCACCACAGAGATATATTTTCTAAATGGGTGGACTTAGCATATGACATGGCTAATACTTTGACTATAAATACTATTGTTTTTACATATATATACTAGTATTGTACATATTTGTAATTCTCAGGTCTTATACTACTTTGAGTGACTGAGATATGAACATTTTCTTAGATATATTCACATATTAAGCTAGCTAATAGAATATATGCTTAGTTCAATACTTTTTTATAGCTTTACTATTTTACTTCTGAGTTCTTTTATATATAATAAAAATTTCAAACATATAAACTATATAGGTATAGTTCAAGCATCATCTGGCAGTCTATCAGACTATTGACCAGTTGTGATCGATTGATTGATATCATAGCAATGGAAAATAGAAATAAAATAAAATAACATGAAAAAAAGAAATTTATCTTTATAATATTGTATTTCAGCCAACACTAACATCTTCATGTAGCTTATTGTTTCTTATAGATTATAGGCCTTGGCTATTGCTAAATTCTAAAGGAAACTATTTCCCATTGTACTCACTTGAAATGTTTAAAACAGCAATCCAAGAAAAAGAATTTTGGGACCATTTTTATAACAGCTATTCTTACCTGAGAAAATCAGTGGAAAAATCTACTAAGTCTTTACCATCTCTTTTAGATAAGTTGATAACTAGTAGCTCCAAAGCTGTTAATGTTAACTTTATATCTTCTTGTCAGAATCAAAGACAGTAGACTCTATTTTATTCTTATTTTCTTTTCTATTTTATTTTTTTTCTATTTATTTTTCTATTTTGAACTTAAAGGTTAGGGGTTAGCATGATGTCACATGTGACTATCACAAACTGTCACACAATTTTTGGTTACAGTTATATAACACAGTCACATGATTACATATTATATAGAACATTTTGAAAGATTCTGAAACAAGATAATGTTATATAGTATGTTTTACACATATTGACCTTAAGGATAATGCATGGCTCTTTAGAGTAGGCTAATAGTGATATAGCATAGACCAGTAGCCTAGCATATATAAGATAGACAGTTTTGTACTAGGAACTCCATTAATATTAGAAGTATAGTACTAGCTAGATATCAAAGCTAAGCTTGACATTGTGTACTTTTAGTGTAACTGGTTAAGTAGCTGGTCTGTTTCTAATATAATGGAAGTATAATGTGGTCAGGAGTGTCACTAAAGATGGTATCAGTTGCTTATCTGTACATCTCCATTAGATTGGATACTCTATAAAGCAGAGTTTACTAAGTCCTTTAGAAACCTTATAAGACTGTCAAGGCTCTAAGACCATGACACATGACATAACCCTTGGGTACAACTATTCATATAACTTCCATGTGAAGACCATATGCCTTGAAAAGAAGATACTGCCAGGAGTACATTATAAAGTATATATATATAGTACCAGCTAGATGTCAAAGCTAAGCTTGACATTACACACTTTTAGTGTAGCTAGTTTAGTGGCTAGTCTGTTTCAATTGAGTTTTCTTATGTTAATTCTAATACAAGGTTTTTTCTTTTGATCCACTCTAAGATCTTAAGTTTGTAACACTTTTTCTCTCTTTACTACTATTGTTACTCTTGAGATGATTAAAACTTGGAAACAAAATAAAAATCTTGCAAAGTCACCGCTCATATAGTAGGTCTCTGACTAGACTTTGATTGTGATAGCTTCTTATAATACTATTTATATCTAGTCATTGCCCAGATAAAAGAGATATCTGACTGTTCCTTAGAGAACTTTATTTGAAACAAGCTGTATTGCTTGCTGTAGATATTACTATTAGTAAAAATGACTTCCAAAACACTATTCTGTCATTTTTACCTTGCTGGATCTCAAATTTTGCATTTGGACAATTGTCAGCTATATACATATACTCCTCACTAAATCACACTATTAATCCAGACATCCTTATTATCTTAATTACTGATGAATGAAAGTATTCATATACTGAAAACTGGAGGTTATTCTTAAAGACCAAAACTGATAATTGTTATAATGTGCATGAGGACTAATATTTTTCTTTTTCTTTTATCTATTTTTCTTAATTTAATATTTCTTTTGATTTTCTTTTTCTTTTTCTTTCTGGACAATGAAGAGGCACATGACTGTAGGTTACATGACATATTACATAATGTGAGATCATAGGCCTAGACTAGATAAGAGTGGACTAGAAGGATAATGTCAAGGAGCATGTTAATAGCATGTCTACCTCATGGTATACACATGGTGAACTCATAGATGACGTATGGACTTTAGGGCAAGATTAAATTAGTGTTGGCATGGACTATCTGTATATTATATAAATAAGATAGTAATGCAGCAGAGACTTCTTGTTGAGATTCCCACAACGATATCTACCCTTGAGATTTATTGCTTGTATCTCTATTAGTTTTGTGACTAGTGGTTGCTACAACAATAATACTATGAATGTTGAAGAAGAGAACTGGAAGGCAGAAAAAAGCTCTTCAAGCAAAAAGAAAACTGTTATAAATATGATAAGGGTAATTATTGGTGAAGGAAGTTTTCCAAAAGAAAGAACTATAGACAAAACAAGGCTTGTGGAGGTACTAGTAGCTAGAGTGGTGGAAAATCTGGTGTAAGAATACTAGCAAATATTGTAGAGATAAGATAATAATGCTTTCTTTGATGTTATAGTTGTTATGACTTATTTCTTCAAGAGTTAGAGAAAAAGTCTACTTGTATATAGAGTGATACAAGAGAACTTGATAGAGTTTCTACTACAAAGTAGTCTACTTTATATATCTTTTAACTAAGTCACATGATAGTGTAACAGTGACAGTATCATGTGTCATACTTTGTGACATCATGTTCTTAGCCAAGTTCCAAGAAGGAAATAAGAAAACTAAGCTATAAAAGAAAAGAAAAATCACAAAAGACTAGAAAAATAAAAAACAACTAAGTCTACTTAGAAGATTTCTGACAATAGTTGAGAACATGCTTGAAAATGAGGATAATATTAATAATGATGCCAACTAGATATCAATATTTGTTATGATATAAGTTGGTGAACTTGAAAAGAAGTGGAATCTTGAGACTAATTGTTATGATCTTAAGTCCTTAGAGTAAGACAAAAGAACAACTCTTGTATTGAGTAACACAAGAGAACTCGATAGAGATCTCCTTACAAACTAGTCTACCTTTTATACTACTACCGATGGTCTGTGCTCACTACTGTGCACCCTATCCTAAATGACCATGTGTAGAATATGAGGTCAACATGTGATATCCATGTTGTATGACGTCATTTGTTCTAGATCCTTCTACTTCATTCTTCCAAGTCTTGTGACTGATATGACAGTGTGACCAATCACTTCTGACCCTAACCCTAGCTGTTTTAAAAATAGAAAAATAGGAAAATAAAACGAAATGAAAATAAAAAATAAAATAGAGAGAACCTAAGTCCACTGTTTGTGAACTTGACACTAATAAGAAGCAGACACCTATATAGATATTTGCAATATTAGTGAAAATAAAATCACAATTAGTCAGATACAGAAGTTTTCTATTTTTATATAAGTCAAATTTTTTAACTTAGATACCTGTCATCATATATCCTCCTATTGTGGTGTTTTTACAAACATCTCTGATGTCCTATCATGATTCTTACATGTTACAAACAAGCAGATTTTTAGCACTGTTGGCAAAGAAGATATGGTTATTAATATACCAAATAATACAAATATATCACAGTTAAAGTTGACAGAGATATTGTACTCACCAGAAGCTGGATATACACTAGTCTCAATTGGCTATCTTGATAAAGCTGGTTTCACAATAATATTTGCAAATAGAAAGTATGTTATCTGTGACTCAGGTAATACTTAAATCTTACAGAATAGTGTTAGTTTATATAAGTTAACAAAAGAGATCAGTGGTAAAGGTGTATCATATGCTAAGTCCATCTGTCTGGAAAATATATCCCTGTAGTAATACTGCTTTCCCAACATCTACTATACAAGCCTACCTTCTACAGCAGTCATCTTTCTCACAACATGTCCTTACAGTGGTGATGTAACTATTCAAGTATTTTATCTTCCATGATGGGAATACTCCTATTCGACTTGGTCTTCTATAGCAGAGTTATACTCCTGTTAGTGTCTCAATACTAAAACCTCTGCTTGGGATAATAGGGACCATACTACTGAAGCCCCAAGCATCTTTTATATTATTTTCTTGTATATAAGACTAGTAGTTATACTATAATTCACTAGTCTGATAATCAATGAAGATAATTCTTATTGAACTCAATCTCCAGTGTTCAATAGCAACACACCAATCAGTACTCACTTTCATCTCAGACTTCTTTCTCCTATCTAAAGTTGTGACTATGCAGCAGACAGATGGTGTAGCACATAAGCTGAAGCCAAGATTGTTTCACAAGTTTGCACATCTTCGAGTCAACTCTGCAGACTTTCATTCTTAGTATGAACTGCACCTGACAAGATGGCACTAATGGAGTTATTGAGTCACTTATCTTAGACAAGGTATTAGAGTTGAAAATGGTGGACTCTATTTATTTTTGATTTTCTTCTTATTTTAATTTTCTTTTTCTTTTATTTTCTATTTTCTATGGTAAAACTTAGGGTTAGGGCTTAGCATGATATCAGATGTCACAGTCACAAAGTCACACAATCATAGGTTATGCTGGAAAGCAGTAGAAAGCTTATGTTATGGCAACCACTAGTTAAAAAATCAATAGTAACACAAATAATAAATCTCAAGATGGATATCAAGTGAGGATCATGAGAGAACTCAACAAGGAGTTTCTGATACATTCCTATACTATTTATGCAAAGTCCTCATGGTTCATGCTAATAATAAATAGCCCTACCCTAATGTCTATGTGTAGTCTATGCTCCCACTATATATCAACTACATGTCTTCTATAAGAATACCATGTCCTATACATATGTCTTGATGTCATTCTTCTAGCCTCTTCTAGCCAACTCTCACCAAGTCTAAATCTATGACCTCATATCATGTAATATGTTATGCAACCACAGTCATGTGCTTCTTTATTGTTAAAGAAAATCAAAAGAAAAATCAAAAAAAAGAAATATTAAATCAAGAAAAATAAATAAAAGAAAAAAATGTTAGTGTCCAAGTGCACCATAACAGCTTAGAAAGGAATGACAATATACAACATGTTTAATACATGTTAACCTTAAGATAGAGGTATGGTTATTTAAGATAGGCTAAAGTAGTAAAGCATAGACCATTAGTTTTAGGCATATAAGATAGATGATCCTATACAGAATTCTCTATTAAGTTCTCTTATGTTAACTCTAATATAAGGTTCTATTCATTCATCTACCTAAGATCTTTGAGTTATGTTGTATATTGTTATCTTGGCTATATTATACTGGCTGCAACTCACAAACTCTTTTGTGATAGTGTAGCAACTAGTCTTTAGCTAGAGTTAGTTGGTAATATTAATTACTTCTGCAAGTCATGTGTCTTTGGTAGATCTACTCAGAAACTAATTACAAAGCAAAAGCAAGAAAAGTAGTCAACAGAAATTGGCAAGAAAGTATATAGTAAAATCTAGGAATCCATAAAGATTGAGATAAAGAAAGGTCAGAAGTACTATATCACTTTTACAAATGACTACTAAAGGTAAACTCACATTGAATTTCTCTCAATAAAGGCAAGTGTTCTAGTAGCTTACAAGCACTCTAAAGCTTGGTGTAAGACACAGTTTGGAAAGTCAATCAAAAATCTTCATTCTAATTAGAGATAAATATACTAGTAATGAGTTTCAGAACTATTTTTGCTTACAGAAGACTCAAATTCAACTCACTATACATGACATACCACAACACAATAGCATTGCTAAATATAGACCATATAATTATGGATTAAGTATATATGATAAACTACCTTCTCCAACTGTCTAAAACTTTATGAATAAATATAGCTAATCATGTTGTCTAGCTGATGAGCCAAATAAGTATAAAGGCTGTTAATAGTAAAACCTCTTTCGAAATTGTGTAAAGATAAAAACTGAATTTAAGTAGACTTTATAAGTGGAATAAAAAGTGTTAGATATATATGACTCAAAAGCTGATAAGCTTTAGGGCTAAGCTTAAAAGAGTTGTTAGCTTGGTTTTGATAAGGAGAGCAATAGTATAAGGATCTTCAATTCTACTACTAGCTTTGTTAGGGTTAAGTAGAATATCAATTTTGCCAAAAATTCAAATTTTGAAGGGGAGGAAATGTTAACAAATGAAATTGAAATTCTATATGAAAACTTACATACTAGTAGTTTTCTAGCTAAACCATCAAGATATCCTACTCCAGTGCTATTACCATCTGTTGAAAGCAAATACTCTACTCTTTCTGTCTAAAAACCAATCATTGAAATTGTCCATGAAGAATACTAGCCTACTATCAATAAAAAGTGCCCCTATCAATATCAAAAACTAAGTTACAAGACTTTTGATATTTTTGAAGGCCATACTATAATAGCTATTGAAGGAGAGGATTGGGAGAATGTGTAGTATTTCTCCACTAAGATGGATAGAGTGAAAGTCTTGAAACCTAAGACCTTAATAGAAGTAATAAAAAGAGTAGATTGGTTAATGTGAAGAATAAAAAAAGAATACTGACTTTGATAGAAGCTGGTATATGGGAGCTTATTGATTTCCCTCCAAATGCTAACATTATTAGTTTACAATAGGTATTTAAGACTAAGAAGAATATAGTTGGTATTGTCATTCACTTTAAGAGCTGGTTGGTTGTTCAAATATTCTCATAAGTCTCTAGAGTTGATTACTTCAACACATACACACTTGTAGCCAAGCTGGCATCTATATGAGTTTGTCAGAGTTGAAGATAGTGAACTTTGTTTCTCTTTGTTTCTTCTCATTTTTATTTTCATTCTCATTTATTTTCTTATTTTGAATGAAGAGTTGGGGTTATAGTATGACATCACATGTGAATGTCACAACTATCACAATTTTGTCACATATATCACTATCACAAGTCACACAATCATGTAATACAAGAAAAGATTATAAAAGATTCCAGAATAGATAATATTATATAATATAGCACTAGTATGTTAGTCTTATAGAAAGTATATAGACTTTAGGGTAGGTTAGTTGTAGAGTGTGCACAGACCATAGTCT
>Ga0157364_1006960_pt1 | contig 11666 bp, 4 predicted proteins | sample AttsexASBM2_FD_111476 | JGI IMG/M metagenome (GOLD analysis project Ga0157364, IMG submission 111476) | Fungus gardens microbial communities from leaf cutter ant in Ribeirão Preto, State of São Paulo, Brazil - Atta sexdens ASBM2 | ecosystem: Host-associated > Fungi > Mycelium > Unclassified ...
ATGAATCAATTGTAGCCGATACCGATCGCCCGTAATGGAATCGCAGGTTTCAGCAGCTCACAGTAAACAAGATCTTTTGGTCCCACCAGATACAGAGCATGATCTTCGAACCATGAATATTCGGCCGTGGTGTTGATGTTGAGATCGATGGCAACGATTGACCAGGCTTAACGTAGTATTTTTTCTTCTTGGGGTTATCGTAGAATATCTACTTTTCATCTCCAGTCACAATCCGATGCAAAAAATCTTTTCTCTGTTGTCTTTAAATCAGCTGTTCACAAGTGAAAAATCGCCTTTCAACATCTCTCGGTTTCAGTTCATAAGGCACCCAATTTCCTTGATTTTTGAATCATTCCCATGACTCTCAATCATACAGAAACGGCTTGTTGAGTTATCCCCAATGATTCTACAAGCTCCTCTTGCGTTTGATCTTCTCTGATCTGACTCTGATCTTCTTCGAGTAATGCCTCTAATTCTTTGTCTTCGAATTTTTTTGGCTGTCCAGAGCGAAGCTTGTCTTCAACGTTAAAATCTCCATCCATTGAAACGTCGAAACCATTCCTTACATGATTTATCAGTTGGAGCAGTGTTACCATAAACTTCGACAAGCATTCGATGGGCTTCAGCCGCACTTTTCTTCCAATTAAAGCAGAAAATCAAAACCTCCCTGCTGCTTGGTTAACACAAAATTCGACATTTCAAACACAGTAAAAATCAAGGTTTTTGTATGAAACTCAAAGCGATATAAACTGAATATTATTAGTAAATGTTTAACCTTTCTGAAACCGCCAAAATCAGCTGTCACTATGAACCATTCACAATAGCTGGAGCTATTTTTAGGGAAACGGACCAAACTAATTTGTACTCCCAATATAACTATAAATTTATTAATTACGAGTATCCAGGAAGTAATGGTCTGTTAAAAAACAAGTATTATACTTACAGAAAATTTGTATTACTTTTTAAAGTACACACCTTACACTATTTTTCTATATACTTTTTCTATATATATTTTTCTATATATATTTTTCTATATATATATATATTTTTCTATATATATATATTTTTCTATATATGCTACCATTGTTAATGCACTTACTATGGCAGAGCATCAGATGTTGTATCCCTTCGTTATAGAAAGTTACTATCAGTGAGACAAATCATGTGGTGACAGTTTCTTTAATCTCATCGTGGAATCGTTGGCTAGTGAGGATTTCAAATTAATTTTCTTTTTAAATGCATACATTCTTCAAATCGTCATTAAGAAACGGTCCCATCTTTCGATTCGTGCTGCATTTGGCTGCACTGACTGCTGCAGCTCAAATGCTAGTAGCGATTCCCGATTGTCTTCAAGATCATTTTTTCCATAACCAAATCCGATTCCATCGTCCGCTTTGATGGAGCAAATCTTTCCGGATCTTTAATCTACCTGATCATCCTCTAGGCTCTATCATCTCGCACATCTTCTCCAGCGAGTTCTACGAGCATGGAATTCTTAGAGGAAATTCTTACTCCTTCTATTACAGGGTAAAATAATTCGTTAATCAGACAATTTCCGCACTCGATAGCTTTTCTTCTCGAAGGCCAATTACTTTGAGCTCAATAAAGTCCGAGCCACTGTAACTGGGCAATCTCCAAACATACATATTCTAATTTTCTTCCCCTATCACTCTATCCATATTTATTTCCCAAGAGATTTTTCCTTAACCTTTTTCTCCTTCCTCCGCTACAATTTAAGAAGTTGGCTAAAAATTTCTTACATTATCATTTCGTCTCGTATTCACACGTATACATGCACACAAAATTCGTCATCTTTGACATGTAATGAAATTCAACATTTTAAAAAGATTGGATAAAATGAGAAAACGAAAATAAAGTTACCTTTTGTGGTTCACTCTCTCTTAAATTACTGTAATAAATCTCCCTTTTAAATTACTGCCAATCCATTTACACACACATATATAAACATTCATGCTACATTAATCGCTGCAATTCTTTATGGTGTACTAATGAATTCTAGTTTTTTTAACTCTCGGTAATGTATAATCCTTTTTACAAGGTTTTATCTAATGATTTATATAGATGTTAGTCGTTTTTGTGGCGTAATAATATTATATAGTAAATTGTTTTTTTATAACTTCTTATAGACAGTTTATCCGCTCAGAATTTGTGTCAATTATTTTATTAATGATAGATGCTTAACAAAACACCATGTCAATTTTTTTCGATAGCGTACATTCGCTTTATTGAATTTATATATTATTGTAATAATAGTTGTTTATTAATAAACTTTGTTAATAGTTTTATTAATAAACTTTGGATGTTAGTTGATAAATCTCTGTCACTTTTAATATAAAATTTAAAGACCTCGTATATACACATTCTCCTTAACCTTCCAGAAATCACACATGGTCCGATTTCAAATTATAAGGATTAAGTTCTTTGACTCGAAATTAGAACCGATGATCGCGCTGCTCATAGGAAAAGACATTGTAGCATCCTTCTCAGAATGCAAATCCAGAGCAACAAAGAATGATTTGATTTATAGCTTTTATCTCTGTGTGTGTATCTGCGAAAGAGAGTTCGTTTACCTATAACGTCTTTCCATATCTTAATCCCTTTTCATCCTTTGTCGCTCCATTTTAATCTGAAAATATTCTTGAGGTTTGTAATATTCAAAAGTTTTATAATTAAACATGAATATACATAAATTGTAATTTCAATTCTATCATTACAAGTAAATGCTATAATAATTTGGAGAGTATATGTATACGCTCGTAAGTATGTGTATGTGTTGTCTGTGTAAAATATTTTGATACGAACATGAAAAAACATATTCGAATTTACAATATTATTATCATGACGTTATAATATTATTGGCCAATATATAAAGTTACAATTCAATTACTATTCAATTATGTAATCGCGAATAGTTACTTTTCAATACTATTTGCAATATAATCTATTTACGCACGCAGTTGTCAATAATTATTATTCAAATAACTATAGAATTGATAAAACTTCAGAAAATGAGTGATCTTATCAATTTCAATGACCTTGACATATAATATGTTGTATTCATCAGGGCCAGCAAGATTTGCACTTTTCGGCCGATTTGCACTTTTCGGCCGAGTTCCGCCTTCCGCTCGTAGACATGAAGTCCACCCAATTTAAGCGCTCACATTGTAAATTTCATTCTATATCCTTTTTTTTTGTTAGAAGTATCACACGCTCCTAAACATCGAGCGACATTTGGACTAAGTGCGGGGCGAAAGGTGAGGGGAATAGCGGAAGACAGAGCCAAGTCAAAAATCGGCTGAGAAGTGCATACTTGCCGCGTGCTGGTTATCATCATATAGTAAAGTTGCCGAAATCGCATCAGCTCTTAAATCTCTCTACCTCATTTAAAAATTCAATTATTATATTTATATACTTTCTTACGGATTATTTAAAAACTACATGATATTGTAATGCTACTCTGTTATATGTGACATAAAGTGCCACAGGTTGTTATTTACATAAATAAAAAATTCGTGATGGCATTGCTATTTTTCAACGTATTTTATAGCAAAATTACAGAAAATAGCTGAGTTAAATAGCCTAAGTCTTGATCATTTATTGTAATTAGAATATTATTAAAATTAAATTAATAAGATTAAAGTTTGCTTTACATTTTTTTTTATAAATAAAATAAATAAATGTTCTAGTTTATAAATCGCATCACGACATAGTTTCCTAAACCGCACAATCTAACTTCTTAAATCGCACATTACCTAATATTTTTCCATTTCTTACATTTTTATTCCATTCATTGTTATGTAAAAATGTAAATGTAAATATAAATCTATAAAATATTTGTTTTCTTTCACATAAAAATTCCTTAAATTATTTTTTGAAATTATTATGTGTTTGAGAAATTATGAAAAATATATTCTTAAGTTTTTAGCATAATAAAATACAATTTTTCCTTTCTTATATAATTTTTAAATATTTTGCATTATCATAATGTTTTAAATGAGGAATATTGTATAGTGCGATTTTTTTGGCAAACGAAAAAATTCGTTGCCAAAATCGCATTATACTGAAAAAAAATCATCATTTTAAATTATATGTTATAATAGCTCAAAAAATTTCGAAAAAATTACATAAGAAAAGAAAAAGAATGCAATTTATTTTGCTGTAAAAAACTTAAGAATATTCTTCATAATTTCTGAGTTATGAGTCTTTAAGTAAAAAGTTTCGGCAACCTATCACCGTTTTTTATGAGTCAGATCAAGTCAACACTATTAAATCAACACGTCATTTTTTACTTTTAATATAATCGCATAACTATTACAAATATTAAGATTGCGTTCCGTTGCACACACAATGCACATGAAGTGTAGGGGGATCCCGTTTGCATCACTTTTACCGATAGTTCGTTTGCACATATAAATTATTGTCTACAGTTCGATTTTCTACATATACTATTGCTTACATGTATTATAGCATACACGTATTATTACCTACAGCTCGATTGTCTATAAGTATTTCTACGCACAAATAAAAATTTTAAAAAACAGAGTTATTTTTGCCTACATGTATTATTGCTTACATGTATTATTGTCTACAGCTCTATTGCCTACAAGCACTTTTATGAAAAGTTTAGTAATAGAGTTACTTTTGTCTACATACATTATTGCCTATAGCTTGACTGCTTACAAGTACTTTTGGACACAAATAAAGATTTTAAAAACAGAGTTATTTTTGCCTACATGTTTATTGTTTATATGTATTATTGCCTACAATTCGATTGCCTACAAGCACTTTTGCGCCAAATAAAAATTTACATATACGAATTATGACATCAGAAATGAGAAATCACATTTTTTGTGATATGACGTTTGTAGAAAAATCGAACTGAAACATTTTTTTCGTAATTTTTATCTACTCTCTAGGTACAAAAAAATATGTAATAGCTAGATTTTAAGGTAATTATGATAGGATAAGCATCCGTGAAAAATTGGTATATGTATATGTATAATACCTATATGTACATATTTTATATATAATTATATATAATTGTATATAAATATGTCAATTATAAAATTTTAAATTATATAATATATATAATTTTATATAATTAATATAATTATATATGAAATATTTTTTCGCGGCATTTTATATTAGAAACTTATATGATATTATTGAACGGATATTAAGCCATGGTTTTAGAAATTACGAAAATAAAAAGATTAGAATAGATCTTTTAATTACAGCGATAAATAAACTTGAAACAAATGATTAGAATTTAAGCGATAATCTATAATAAGCTAAACAGAATTACATTATATATAATTATATACATATAATTACATTTATATAATTATAATTATATATAAAATATGTACATATAGATATCATATATATATATATATGTATATATATATATATGTGTATATATATATATATATATATATATATATATATATATCAATTTTTCACGGATGCTTATTCTGTATGCATATTCATAATTACCTTAAAATCTAGTTGTTACATATTTTTTGGTTCCTAGAGAGTAGAAAGAAAAAATTACAAAAAAAATGTTTTAGTTCAACGCATTTTCCTAGATGACATCACAAAAAATGTAATTCTCATTTCTGACGTCACAATTCGTATATCGTATATATAAATTTTTATTTGTGCGCAAAAATGCTTGTAGGCAATCGAGCTGTAGGCAATAGTACATATAAGCAATAAACATGTAGGCAAAAGTAACTTTGTTTCTAAAATCTTTTTTTGTGCCCAAGTACTTGTAAGCAAAAGTACTTGTAAGCAATAGTACATGTAGGCAATAATCACTCCGTTGCTAAAATTTTTATTTGTGCGCAAAAGTACATGCAGGCAATCGATTTGTAGGCAATAATTTATGTGTGCAAATGTCAGCAATAGTGATGTAAACAAACGATATTATAAGGTAATTGATTTGTAGACAAAACCATTTCATGAAGTATCATTTTTCATGAAGTAGCCTTGTTGTTTGCAGAGTTTGTTAAACAAAAATAAAATAATACATCATGTATATAGATGCAACGAAACGCAATCTAAATGAATTCAATTGGACGCACTAATGTACATTAAAGCCGTTACACAAATTGTAAAAATATATACATGTATATTAATATAAAATTAATTAAACTGTGAAATCATCAGTACATTTTATTGTATTAGATAAAACAAAAATATTTAATTCGAAATGCTAGTATTTTACTTTTACTATCAACAAATTATTGTTCAAAAAACTTTAATATGTGCCAATGCACACTAGTTCTACTCATCAAATTCGCTATAAATATGAAGCAGAAATGTATAATGTATGTGCACAATCAGATTGACACTAGATTGACACTAGGTTAATCTATAGATTGTGTCTAGGGGCGACAAATTTAGGGGACAGCATTTTTTTTAAAGAATTTTTTTTAAAGAATTTTTTAAAAAATAGTCATTTTTGCCAGACGCAAATGATTTAGAAAATTATTCTTGGACCGATGATCATTATATTTATATCGAGATTTTGCGATTTTCTTATCATTTCATTCTACCAGAGAGAAATCCGAGAAGGATCTTTTTTCGTATCATCGATATGAAATATACATAGAATGGAATTAGTTGGTTTGCAAATAAGTTTGCTATGTATAATTTTATGCGCTTAAAAAAGCGCATAAAATTCTATTATAGTAAACAAAATGTATATAATTTTGTAACTTCTAAGTGTATACATAAAAATTATTGTAATTGAGTTGAACTAGTAAAATTCTTACAAAAAATTCCTTATTTTTGTTATCACAAACATAGACTTGGGATATCTCAATTTGAGAATTGAATAAGGACGATAATGATTTAAGTGTTCAAGAACGACAGAAATCTTAATTCGGTCATGCACACAATATAGATGATACAGATTCATAAGGCAACAATTTAATGTCAATTTATTCGTGATATAATAATAAAATGGTAAAAATTACAAAATTTAATATATCTTCTTTATTGCAACGATATTAACTATCTTTTAGAGACAGAAAATCTAACTACAGGCACATTCTGTGTGAGTTACAGTTGTTGCAATGTAATAGATGCGCTATAAAATTCAATGCAAATTTCTAAGTGTTGCGTATCTTTGAGCAGTCTTATCATACTCTGCATAGTAAATTTACTATAGGATATTTGTAATTCTCACGTAAAATTAAAATGAAAAACTGATGTAACTTATTGCAGATTATTATTAATAAGTCATTTATAATTTCTAAATGGAATAGGAAACTTAATAATAAATATTATTCCTTAATAATGAAATTATTATTAAGGAATAATATATATTTAAACATAAGCATAAACTTTCATAATCTAAGTAATAAGTTTTTGATAGCTTTGTCCTTAAACAAAAATTTTATATATTTATTGTTTTTACAAATGGAAATTTCTTTTTTATATAAAGAAACAATTACTTTTTATGTTTGATAAAAATAATCTCAAAGTCCGTTTCTCAAAGTTATTGAAATGTCTCCTCTGTCACCTATAATGATTCTATATCACTTATCATTATTACTTAAAATATATTTTAATACAAAAGTCTTTTTAGTACTGTAAGGCATAAAAGTATATTTGAAAAACTTAATAATATACAGAAAATAAAAACGTTAATTATTGGATGATTTCTAATTTATAAAATAATGTTATTTTATCTAATTGCAAGGACTGGCTGGATGATTTGTTGTTCCTGACTGCAACATAATGGCTTGTACAGAAAGTGTAGATGATATGGTTGCTGCTGTCACAGCATCTGTACGATGATGGTGATGGTGATACAGCGCTGATGCGTAATACTGTTGATGTGCTAGATGAGAATGATGATGGTGTAGATAACCGCCCGATATTCTATCATCATTATTATTCTCATTATTATCATTGTTAACAGAATTGTCATCACGACGATTGTGATGATGATTATTATTGATCGTGGAGCATAATGACGAAGTTGGTGAAGAAGACGACGAGTTCTGTACATTACAACTATTAGCCAGAATGTCATGTACAGTATGAGGACTAGGCCATTGCAAAGAGTTGTTGATAGTTGTTTGATGTCCACCATTATCATGTACTGCTGGAGGAGACGATGATGACAGTTTATTCCCCGATGATGGTCCAACTAGAAATGCAATAATAGCAAATAAATAGAATGACAGCTTTTTAATCCTCTACCAGTAACGCGGAGTCTTTTACGGCATGTTAATTTTTTAATTATGAATTTTAAAAAACGAATAGAGATGGGTTTCGGTATTGTCTTCTAAATAAACTTAGTAATGCTGAGATTGTGTACAAGAATATCAATATCTAGTTATTTGTTTCGTTACAAGGATAAATAGAAGTCTTGTCTGTGCCCACATAAGAAAACGTGCTATATTACGAAAGTGATATAAAAAAAACTAATATTATTAGTAAAAAAATCACATTTACAATAAGTATTGTTATGTCTGCCGAGTGAATCGTAACTTTCCTGAAGATACACTTTCGTGATAATTAGGCAATGAATAAATACGTTTCTATAAAAGAAACTTTATTTGCAATCGATACAATCGGTCTGTCAAAAACAGTTTTCAATTCAACGAAATTCTTTCGATCGATCTTCGTTTCTTCAATCAATTTTACCTCGCTGTTCAGTTAATAAAGCCGAATACGGGACACGAAGGCGCAATCGTAACTTCCCCTATTTCTCTCGAGTTGTCCCAACAATTGAAGTATTCTGGTCATGGATTCCCTTTCGTGCTGCTTTGTTTTAACCTGGATTGCTGTCACAAGATTTTGAACAGTATATCACGAATCTTATTCGTATACGAATCTTATTCATATACGAACCCATAGGATCTCCCAGATCTTTCTTATGTCTTAGACTCTTGCCTCTTGAATTTTCGGGGAAAAAGAGAGAATTCAACCATTAAAAAAACAGACTCCCTAATCCTCATCTCAGCATTTGCCTAAAATTCTACGGAAAAACCTCGTATCATAAACAATCGTGGGCGAAACAATCTTCTGAGACAGATTTTCCGTTCTCAATATTAAATTTTTTCTTTTTTTTTTTCTTAAATAAAACATCATTTAAGTCTTACTTTTGCTTCGTCCCAATGAAATAAAAATTTTTTCCTGTATAAAACGTTACTTTTCTTTCTTGTCAACACTTCATCTGTTATCTTCTTCAGCTTGTTATATTTCTTCATTTGAATGTCATGTAATTTTACGTTCATGCATTCCGATGAGTAAAAGATAGAAAGCGAAGAGAGCAAAGTGAAGAGAGTTCAGTACGTTTCCGTAATTTACATTTCCGTACGTTTTCGAATTGAACTGATTGTAAGAATCAATAATAAAGATGATATTTGTATTAGCTAGTAAGTTTTCTTTTGTTATCCCAAGCATTGATTCTTCGATTCGAATTCCACGTGCAGATAACGCTCAGATCTAATATTGATCTTATTCAAACTACAAACGACTCTGCTCAATTCCGAGAGTGCGATAAGGTTAAAGATAACAGAGTTAAATCGAAGATTGCCGATCTACTCAAGACACGAGGCTATACAAAGGCTAAATCTAGTGAGAAATAATAATGAAATCGATGTCGAATCGACATCGATTCAATATCGATTTCATTACCATTTTTCACTGAGAATTAACGAGATTGAAAACGAGTTGGAATCAATAGAAGCCAAGACTGGCTTTGAATTGGAGCAAGTCAAAGCGAGATTAAAAAATTGAAAAAACATCGCTAGGCTATTCAAAGGCAATTACTGAAGAAATCAAGTGAGATTTTTGCAAAAGGTACAATGGAGGAAGAACACATGGAATTTGTTGAAAGATATTTTGTGGTAAAGATTACATTAAAACGATTTCAAGCAGACGTGCAAGGAAGACATTATATCGCAGAATATCGATGTAATCACAAAATTGTTATAATTACAAATCGAATTGATGCAACAGTTATGATGCGAAAATTAGCAATGTGTTAGGCCGATGTTTAAGCCACCATAACACAATCAAAAGAAAACGAGGCGTTAGCGACTTTTGCCCGGCAAACGGATATTCTAGATCGCGTGGCGAATATCGTAGGACCGGTTAACGTAAGCATCAAAGTCAAATTACCTACTATCAAACTTCATTTCAAGCAAGGTTGAAGAGTGGAAATATTTTTTAGATAACTTTTACTTTTTATATATAACAAAGCACATATATCCAATATCGAAAAATTTCATCATTCAGTTTCATTATTACTTTCTGGTGATACCGCAAAAATTATGGAATTGATTGAGTTAACAGAACAAAATTACACAACAATATAGGAAATATTGCAGCAAAGGTATGACGAATCATTTAAGAAGGAACATTCAATTTTTTTCATTTATTATTCGCGATGCTGACTGTAGTTAAAGAATCCACAAGAGCACTTCGAGAGTCAGTTGATTATACTTCCTTTTGAATATTAAAGTTTTTAGATCACCTACAAAGAATATTAAAGATTTTAAGATCACCTACGGAATACTCGAATTTTCGGTAATTCGCCTAGAATACATTCTTCTCGAATCTTAGTTATATACAACAGAAAATTTAACAAAAACTTCCTAATTTCTTTAACAACAATTTCTTTCTTATGTACAAGGTATTTTAAAATATGCAAAGTACAAAACGTGATACTTTATGTTAAAAGAAATAACTTTTTCCTTTTGCAAAATTGAGTCTGATAAATAATGATTTTGATGATGATTTTTGCAGGAGAGTAGGTTGAAGTTAACGAATTAATTCTGATTATGGCGCTCAGGATCGGTGCGCGCTTTTCATTCACTTGTACCAAATTCTTGGCTAATATTCATAAGTAATATTTTAAGATACCAATATGGCTTTGTTATGATTAGTTTACAACTGCTTTAGTATGTTACTTAAGGCAGTTTTAAAATATAAGAATCAACTATGTATATCGAACCATGATCTTCTCCCGTCGTACCATATTATAATCAGAATTATCATTTAAATATTTAAGAGAATAAATATCTAAAAACTCTTGTTATTTTCATTATAAAATAAGGAATCAACTCTATAAAGTTTTAAAATATTAGGTGTACAACTTTGCTTCCGCCGTTTTTTTCTGAAATTCGAGGCTTTATTGTAAAAAACTGGTTATTTATGATTCAAAGTATTGTCCATCGCTGGCCACTACTTTCTCCTATCTTTCGGATAGCGTACAAATCCCGCGTCGAAAAAACTGGTCATCTTTTGAGGCTATCCACGAATCGATCCAATTTTTTACTTCTTCATAAGACCGGAAGTGCTGATTAGCCAGGCCGTGTGCAATTGATCGAAACAAGTGATAGTCAGAGGGAGCAACGTCTAGAAAATTCGGCGGGTGGGACTTCCCATTTCAACGTTTCCAAGTATGTCTTGACCACTTTCGCAACATGGGGTCGAGCATTGCCATGCTGCAAAATTATCGTGTCTCTTTATCGTGTCTCTCGTTGTATTGCGGTCGTTTGTCTTTCAATGCTCGGCTCAAACGCATCAATTGCGTTCGATACCGATCGCCTGTGATTGTTTCAATCGGTTTTAACAGTTCATAATACACTACGCCGAGCTGGTCCCACCAAATACAG
>Ga0157364_1006961_pt1 | contig 11664 bp, 4 predicted proteins | sample AttsexASBM2_FD_111476 | JGI IMG/M metagenome (GOLD analysis project Ga0157364, IMG submission 111476) | Fungus gardens microbial communities from leaf cutter ant in Ribeirão Preto, State of São Paulo, Brazil - Atta sexdens ASBM2 | ecosystem: Host-associated > Fungi > Mycelium > Unclassified ...
CATACATACATACATACATACATACATACATACATACATACATACATACATACATACATACATACATACATACATACATACATACATACATACATACATACATACACACACACACACACACACGCGCGCGCGCAATATTGCTGCAATGCAATGTTAACGCAAGAATACAGCAACGTTGTTGCAAGAATGCTTCTCGTTTAGTGACACAAACATCATTCCATCTTTCTTAATATTCAGAGAGTAACAAAGACAGAATAACACTTGTATTACCAAATGGATAGCATCCAAAGTTGCTTCGACATTTGTGCAGGAATGCAGCAACGTTGCAATAGGAATGCAGCATGTAGCAATGTTAGAACATCTAAATATCTTTACCCTGCAAATTGTAAGATTGTTGATGTAAACATTGTAAACCAAAAGCTTCCACGCCATATAGGGTAGATCATTGTTATATTTAGAAAAGTTCAGGTACGGAAGAAAACGCGTAAGATCATTTGTGCATCATTTTTTGGCATTTCCTAGTCGACACATCCAACACGCGTGCCATACACTCGTGCAATCATATTGTCGAAAATGCAATGTAATTCCTCGTTTATTCTCGAGTTCCTCGAAATGAACAAAGAATCGGAAGTTTCTTTCGCGTTTCACTTGTGCGATGTCGTACCGAGATATCGCAGAAATTCTACAAAAATATACTCTATGTAAGTATATGTATATACACGTATCCTGCTAAGGAAATGATATCTTCGTTTCTCGTAAGATCCGCATCAAATCATTGTAGTGTGCGTACAATTTAATTTCTCAATTTTCTCAGTCTTGAAATATTTTTTTTTTTGTTATTGTGTGGTACAATTTTTGGCTCAAGCCCTCCGCGTATATTAGGTGCGCATACGTACAGATTGGCCGTTGCGTATACAGCAGTGTGTGTAAACATTGAGAGTACACTAACATACATATTATCGATTTCTTATGAAGATATATGGATTTCTCCTCGAAATTGTACATTGTCCCATTTACCATAATGCATTTTTTTTGTGTTCTTTACATATGTAAACGTGAATGAGATATCTCATCCTGCGCGGTCTCTTTGTGATGTATCTGTTAGGTACCGTATAGCATTTGCAACATTGAGATAACAGATTTGCTGACTAAGCTACTATAACTAATGAGAAGGGAGAAAAGAAATAGTTAAATGTTTATGTTACTTGTACCACAATTCCGAGTAGAATTTTGCTATGTGTGTTTAATAACTCGTGCCGATAGCTATTCGGATACGAATAAACACCGTGAAATAAAATGAAATCACGCTGAAGCTTAAATGAAACTTACAGGCCCAATTGCATACTCGTTTGGCTTGGCAAATACATTCGATAATTTATCGTTTCAAAAAGAAAGATCTCTGCGCCCGTATATTATTATACTTATTGTTAAATTCATATTAATTGAATTACGAAAATGCGTATTATTTACGGATGGAACGCTTTGATTAATGACTCATTTGTTTTCTATAAATTTTAGCCTCATCTATTAGCAATTATAATTATTGCTTCGTAACTAATTCGTAAACGATTGATAAACAACATCTTTGCAGAACTTGAGAAATGTCTAATTATAATAATTAACGTCATTTAGATTGATTGTAAACATGAAACAACAATTGCACGTATTTAAACGTCTAATGTATTATGCTACTTTTATATATTTTCCCCATATTTTATATCTTTCAATCACTCTAATAATTTATCATCATTAATACAAAGTGTTTCTCGCCAAACGTACTTCCTTTGAACTGTACTTTCCTTGATCAATTTTAAGTCGATCTTTCCTTTACAAAGATGTGCTCGAGATCAAAGATGAAAAGAAAGCGTTTTGCAAATATAAACAGCAAATTATATTCTTAAGTTAATTTCAAAGAGACTTCTTACTTAGACTGCATTTTAATAGAATTTTAATTTGAAGTTACAAGGTGATATTACTTTAAAAAATTAGAAAATTATAATAAATTTCCGTTCTCCTTTAAGAAAAAGTTGACTCAAAATTGGTCGCGATTTAGAGGAACGTTGCGCTTGGCAAGGGACGCTTTATTATTATTATTATCATTATTATTATTATTATATTATTATTATTATTATTATTATTATTATTATTATTATAATATCATTATTATTGTTATTAGGTACTGAAATAATAAAAATAGCTTTTTGATTAATGATCATACTATTAATGCACACTTATAATTTTCATTATCACAAGATATCGTCTGATCCATGCTATGCCATTATCCCGTACAAAACCTTCAGTTCAAAATAAATCAATATTAGTCGGTCTGCACCTGTTACAGGTTGTCCACGTAACGATGCAATCGGGCCTCTCTCTTTCTGCTTCCGTTATACATCTGACACTCTGCCTTCGTCAAATAATATTATACAACAGCATGGCCATGCAAGGGTGAAGAGCAAAGCTACCATGCCTCATAGAATTCATGAAAGAACGTTTGTAGAATAGAATGGATGATAGATCTAGATGCTGCAGCGTAAAGCAGCAGCAAAGAAGGGATCAACTGTCAACTGACAGTTTCACCTCCGTCTTACTTGAAAGCAAACCCCATCAAAATCATCATCCTTACTTCAGCACCTCACCAGGCCTGTCTTGACGATACGTCTACACAAGCTAAAAGAACGTCCATTTGTCAATGCCTTCCAATTGAGAAAAAGATTCTACTTTAATAGGATGGATTGTGATCAATTCAGAGATGTGGATACGCGCGTGTGTAACACCGTAATTTCTTCGTATTCACGACGAGGCATTCACCTCACCGTCGAGGATCCGAACGTGAAATTGTACTGCACTCAACAACACTTTCACCAACGACTTTAGTCGTTTACAAAAACTACGGAAATTCTCGTGCGACAATTTTTTGTTCATATGACAAGAAATGCGAAATAAAACTACTATATATATATATATATATGATTGAACGAATGTTTCAAAAATCCGGGGAAGCAAGCTGCTCGATAGATGATCGTAACCGAGATAATAATTAAAGTTATTATCGCATTTAGTTATCTCTTATTTCACGTTCTGCGAGAACTTGGACAATAAAGTTGTTCTTTGACAAGTATTCCAGCACGATATTACATTATTGATCATTTCGCCAGAATTTAAAAGCATTTTAAGTAAGACGTTGCAAGGCAATGACGAAATATCGAAATACGAGTATCATTAAAAATAGATCGTTCAAAAGCGGGTATTGAGCGGATAGAAACAAGTATTATATTAATATACAATAACGATTAATACAATAGCGTAAGGAATATAAAAAAAATATTTTTATCCGTATGACGTTCAAATTAATTCCTTCATTTAATTCCTTCACTTGCAGAAAGGCTAAATAAAGAAGGATTATTTCTACATGCGTCGAACGTTGAACGATTTGCTCGCGGTGTCCTATGAATATGTACTCCATGTTAATAATCAATCTCGGTGAAAGCGAATGCGTTTGATACATTTGATACTACTTGAACACCGAAGTAAAGCGGCGCTTGACAAGTGACTCACATTTCCGCGATTAACCGCGTGGTATAATTTGGCACATGCAACTCTAAAGCTCTCGCATTGACAAAGATCATTATTGATCCTCTGATGCGTTTTTCGCTCAATGCGATTTCCGTTGAAATTCATACGACGTTAACATGCAAGCGATTGAAAGATTCGAGCAATATTTCATAGAGCGATCGTGATCCATTTTGTTCAACGATCGTTCTGTCAATCGGGTATATATTTATAGCCGATATATTTATTATAATTAGTTAAATAGCTTTTTTGATCCACTATCCTTCGATTCTCATACGTTACGTCGTAGTGCTTTGATGCGATCAAAGCGCACGATGCGGTACGATGCCATCGGATTCAACTTGCGTCACCATTGCATTGGAAAGTACACGAAAGCATGTACATACGTATATGCACATATACGTGTATATATATATATATATATATATACACATATATGTATGCGTACGTACATTATATGTGTTATATACGTATATTAAATATAACACGTATAAACACAATCGAGGTATTCGCAAAGTCCTTAAAGAAAAAGAAACTGCGTTCAAAAGAACTGCTGGCAGAAAGCTTAGCACATTCTGCTCTCGAGGTTACTCCTTGCCAGAAGGTTCTACGCATCGATAAACTGCAAAGTGTCAAATAGGTCACATTTTACCGTAAATGAATAGAGTAGCTGACGTCCCTAACGGCCGAGGAAATCGTTCAGCGGAAATAAGTAAGTTACTTATGCACGCTTAATACCGGGATTTAGTAAATGACTTTAACACCGAGCCTACCATGTTGTGGGCGCCAATAACAGCAGGCTAGGTACAATGCCAGAATAATCACCAGGACCTCGACGAAGACTAGGGTAGCGGCCACACCGATTACAATCGCTGCATTCTCCTCGATGGCTGTCATTATGGCCTTGTAGCAACCCTATAGATAAGCAAATGTAATCAAATAATCATGTATGTCAATTTTTATACAACATATCAATCAAAATTAATTTTACCCCCTCCCCCCTCCCCAAAAAAAAGAAAAATTATCTCAGTGCCACTGAATTGAAAATTCAGGCAATTTTCGTGTATTAAAACTTCAGGATTGCCACAGAAAATAAATTTTAAAATTCCCTTTTCTAGATTTTCCAGATGAAAATGAAAAACTTTCCAATATAAAATATGTTTTTAACACATTTTAACACATTTAAAGTCAAGAATTGTAGGAAAGCTAGCTAAAATTTTGGGTGCAAATTCAAGCCAAAAAAAAAAAATAAATAAATTAGTATTGGAAAAAAAGAATGCAGTTATGAAAAAGGGCGATCAAATAAACATATTAATAAAATATAAATTTTAATTATTTTATTAAAATCGTTTAAAGTGCGAGTTTTGAACATATTTCACTATAAAAACGTCAAATGTAATTTTAAAAAATGTAATTTTAAAAAATTATAATAATTATCTAGAATAGGAACAATTTAAGGAAATTGTGAGTAAATTTCAAAATTCTAGACTTTTTTACATTTTTCCCTGATTTTTCCCGGATTTCCAGGTCTGTCAGACAACCCTGAACTTGTATTTCAAAAGCAAATTTCGAGTATAAAAAACCCCGCTTTTACACAGTTTCAATCTGACAATGAGATTTAAATGACAGAAAATAATGTAATCGATAATTACGTTGATCAATATCTGAATAAATGAATAAAAAATGAATAGGAATATTAATATAAATACACTTTTTTGGATTCGTATAGAAATATTATAAAAGTTGTAACACGCTGAATGCTGTATCGAACATAATATTCAAAATTTCAAACAATTCTTATACACTAATAGAGGTTTCATGAAAACCTGTTGTTTGTTTTTGTACTTTTTTAGTTTACTCTTTGAAATTTCACCACAAAAATATTTAACAATTGATTACTTTGATATTTAAAATGTCAACTTATAAATGATGCATTTAACCAAATACGATTTTGATTGTAAATAATTCCTATAATATACCAAAATTATAGGTATCCATTTTAAAAAATCCACGTTGAATTTCATAACTCGAAATAATCATAAATAAAAAAAATTTTATTTTTTTTATTTTACGCTTTGTAGTTAATTCAAAACTGTGCAAATTTGCGTATTAAACTTCAACCAATTGTAAGCTATTTGCTCGAATATCTATGGACAATCACCCTCTATATCGAACCAATATAAATGCAATACACTTCCAATATTATATTTATAGAGGAAAGTTTAGGCCCCTATTATGAAATAGGCGCCTAATATGAGATAACGGCGTTTCTGCTAAACTAGATACTATCTGCTAAATGGACGCTATCTATTGATTCCATCATGAATTTATTGCTCTTGGATTGAAAACTGTTTAGTAGAATATTCATTATTAGATCATGCCTATAATAATTGTAAAAAAAGATTTTAGATGTCTTCAAGTTTCATTGAGATGAGCTTTTAAACATTGTTTATTATTTAATAAATAAATATTTAGCAATAAATTCTTCATATAGTGATAGAGTAAGGTCGTATTAATAGAAAATATACGAGATATGTTGAATTGCTTAATTACAGAAGTTAGATTTGATGATCGTAAAACCGTAAGCTGTGGAAATCATAATATGAAATATCCAGGGTATTTCTAATATGAAATAACCTATGCTCTCATGCCATAGTGAAAATTGTTGCTAAAGTATAAGTCATTGTACAATAATAAAAAGGACAATGAATGAACATTGAGTGCCTATTTCTGCGATGCTCGATTTGAATTATCTGAAGACGATTTCTGGATGTAATGATGTATTGCATACTCATTTTTCGCGCATCCTAGCTATATTTGTTTGTGTTTAAGATACATTAAATAAAGTTTTTTAGTCGCAATGCTGATATATTTTGCGTTTTACTATTTGATTTCTCTCTCATTTTATATTAGGGGCATTTCATATTAGAAGCACAAAATGGTTGGATATAACAGATTGGAAATAATGAGAGTCAAGCATGGTAATTCTTGTGCAAATACGGTTAACAAAACAACTTTAATAATAATTAATCCGCTTACATTTCGGCTCACTTTTGAGCCATCCTCATATGATTATAATTACAAAAAAATTTTTGACAATTTTTTGATTTTGCAATCTGTTCACTTTTTACATTTCTTTAATTTAAAAAAAAATGGAATTTGAATTAAATTTTATAGCATTATCTTAAAGCTTATTAAATTTTCTTTAAAATGACCTATTATTTTTTTAAATTCTGGCCATAGACTTCTAGCATTTACCCAAAATGAACTCGGTATCTCATAATAGGGATCTTTCCTATACTATCGATATTACTAATTATTGAAAATTTACATATGAAAATAAAATTAAATCTAAAGAAATCTCTAATATATACATATCTAATATGTAGAATATAAACAAATATATGTTTTAAAAAATATTTTTTGTCTTGAACATGATTCTTTCTGTTTAAAGAGAAAATTAAAACGTAGAAAATTAAAAATATGTTTTATACAAAAAAAAAGATCAATGTTTAATTTTTTTTTTTTTTAACAGTTCTGCTCAACCCTGACAGGATGAACTATAATAAACGCACGCAATGTCAATGTCGAGTCACTCTCAGAAAATTGCCAAGGAGAAAGTGTGTTATACGTGAACAGCTACGTATATGTATATACGACATATGTTCGCAAAAATAATTACATTTAGAATGCTGGTCGGTTCGAGCGCTAGATACATCATAATATATAAAAGAATAATATAAAAAAGAGCCGTTAAAAAATTAAAATGTAAATAAGACCCAACTTACCGTTTGGTACGTATTAAACGAGGTGGGATTTATTGGACATGTAGAATCCTTCAGAACGTCATTTTCTTTTATACAACAGGCATCAGGGACCATTTTTCCGACCATTGTAGTCCAGTTCTTATTTTCGCTAAAGTCTCGATAATTTTCTACGCCGCAACAATGGAGCTGCAAATATTTCCATCAATATTAGACAATTTTTTGTCTTTCTGTCTTTGATCGATAAAATTTTTCTTTTTTCATTTACTGAGTCCTCGTGGACCCGTAAGAAAAACAGAAAAGATGTTATGCATATATTTATACAAACATTAATTAAATTATCTTTTTAAATAATTTAAATTAGCAATTTAATTAAGCGTGTTTATAATAATTATACGATATAATTATATGATATTTCTCTTGGTTTTAGTTTAAAAAAGAAAATTGTGACATTTCTCTATATAACTTATCTTTCCTATCAATTTTCTCCGTAATTTATCAAGACGCTTAAAACAAAATTCTGACGAGCGTTTGTAATATGCAATTTCACTACAAAGTGGTATGAGTGCCGATAACTCGTCCTGAGATATTCAGCTTTCACTTATACCAAACCGCCCGTGCTGCGCGCTGTGCAGTTAGCGAATCACTTGACAAATTAATTGCGTTTATACATGCAAAATACATAAAATCCGGAAGAATCAATGTACGATCAATTCGCGTGTCAGCTTGTCGAAATTATGTTATCGTTATAATTAGTAACTTTACCTTACTCATGATACCATCCCACGCGACTGTTACCGTATCAATTTTATCGCTGGTGGTCGCATAATACTTAGCGATGGTATCCTTCAAGAAGTCCTGCGTACCTTTCTCGACCTGCATAATTTCATACTAAAGTGAATTTTATTAAAAAATATATACATTAATATATGTAACTGATAAATTGCTCGTAGTAGAAATTAGAATTCGCGCATATATATGATAATTATAAATACGCACATCTCCTTTAAGTCCAAAAGCGAGGCCGACTACCACACACTCCAGGATCAAAACCACCAAGATTAAAATGCCATACTGTAATCACAGAAAATGATTTCTCCTTTTTGTGTAATTTCGTTCCGATTTCGCGCCCGATTTTATTAACAAGGCAGTGATTTTAGATATAAGAAAATAAATCGAAAATACACGACAAGATTGCCTTATTATTTTCAAAAAAGTTTATTTTATGTTTTCAATAATTTTGTAAATAATTTCTTCTCTCAATTATACCAGTAATAACGAACATTAAGTATTTTGTATTCGCTATTATGTACATCATAAATGAGAGAAAAAGAAAACCACGGAGAAAATATCATTATATTGTTATTACAATTAAACAGCGCTAAATTTTATGTCGTCTGCACTGTTTTAAATTAATCGATTACTGGATATCTACAACCAGCAAGACTGCTAGTTTTGAGTTAAAGTACACATTGAAAGAGATGCAAAGTCGTTATAAAATTTCTTGTTAAAAGTCGTATTTATCACTCACTATTGACTCAAAGTTATTTGCATGTGAATTAAAAACGTATAATATTTCTATTTTTAGATACTAAACATGTAAGAAACACATGAGAAAATTTGTAATTTTTTTATATGTTTCGTGAATCTCTGTGACTTTACATTAGACTGCAAGTGCCATACATACATATATAGGCGAGATGGAATTATTGTGTTTTATCAGAACGGACTTACGACACAGAGGAGACATCTGGACTCGAACATAGCGCCGCAATACCCAAGAAAACTGATAATGAACGTGAGAGCACCAGCGATGATAAGAATGTAGGCCATCATCTTAATGACATCGGCATCCGTTTTGGTCTGCAAAAACAGCAAGGTGCGATGAGAATACAAATCGTCCTGCAATGAATATTCATCGAACGTGGAACAAGGTTGCGCGATATTACGAGCATCCTTGAATCAATTGAATTTTTTTCCTGTCTAGAACTTGCTTCATTATGTTACGCAAATTTATTTTGTATTATAATTAAATTATAATTAAAATTATATTTATTATAAACTAACATATACATGTATGTAATAAAATACATCAATAATAATTATTTATTACAAATAATTAGACATTATTAATTATAATAATACACGGAATTTTTTCTTATCAGAATTTACTCTGAAAATATGACAGTCGTGGGACAAAATTGTATTTCGAAGAATTTTTTAATGTAAATCTCTCTCATTCATTAATAAAACTACAATAAAGTAATAAAATAAGTTTGATCGATTTTACTGAGGTGCAAAATCTTAAAATTGGTAAAAATCTTTAAATTGTATTATACGCAACTCCCACATTTTCAGGATAAATTTTAAAAGGCGTGTATAATTACTAATTATTAATATATAATTATATAATATAAAAAGATATATATTATATTTATTGTAATTTATTTTAATATGTTCAATTTTAAAAATAACAAGACACTATATATTTGCTATGTAACAAATGTAAAATAAGAATACAAGTCGAAAAACCCTGTGTTTAACCAGAAATCGTAGAAAAATAAAAATCGCAAAGATTACTCATTTATATAAGTAATACTAATTCAGCTTTTATGTTTAGTGAGAAGTTCACGATCATTTGTTACAAACTGCGGGATTCCCGAGTTCCCTTTGAGATCATCTCGTGTTTTACGAATGAAATTATGCGACTTTAAACAATTTATGTGACTGGATCCTAAATTAATGCAATTAATTTTGCGTTTCCTTAGATTAATTTCGACGGCATTTATTATATTGATGGCATTATATTGTTAGCTGCATTATTTAAAATGTTTATTTAATATCCGCTATAATCCGGTTGTTATCATTTTCTAATTCTTAGAAAAGAAAAAAAATTTTAACTTAGAACTAGAAAAAGATAAAAAGTACCTAAATTAAATCGAGATTAAAGTTAATCTACATTAAATATATAGAAATGAATTACCTTATAGGGCTCTTTTCTATGATTCTTAACAATATTGTTATTGAACGATTGTCGTTAGTAAAGAACATTTCTTATTTCATAACAAAATAGCGACAAAACTGTCATAAATTCAACAGCAGTTAGATAGATGTTGTTAAGTTTACGACAATTTTGTTACCATTTTGTGTGATTAATGAGCAGTCAGTATTTGTAGAAAAGGAAAAATTGTTCACAACGAATAATCGTTCGATAATAATTAAAGTTTATTAAGGATTAAAGAATGGAGCTCTTAATATAATATGCAAAATAAAGATGCATAAGCTATGAACAATTATTATTAAGTCGAGTTCGTCACACCAAGTATCCAATCGCGAGTATTGTACGGGAACGTGCTCGATATAAGAGGATGACATAATGGCTCGCGAATGACACTTGGAATACTTATAAGCTCCCTACACACAAGTTGTCGTCATGCGTGAGATATCGAGTTTCACGAGGCAGATTAGCTAGAGACATAGACACTCCTTTGTGTGGAGCGTCGCGAGAAACGAGACGTACATCTGCCGATGTCACTGTCGCGGACTCTCCACAATTTTATATATTCATTAAAAGAGAAAATTGTAGAAGAAGAAATGAGAGAAAAAAAATCCTTTTCTTCAATATATATTTCCGCTCATTGCTTTTCCGAATCAACGCCGGGCGGCGCACCGGTTTGAGAGCGTAAAGACTAATTGTAATTAGCTCTAATTAGATATGGTATTTTTCGTGCAAATCTTGGAGTAAATGACGTATGCGTGTGCAAACTTGATATACGAGGTATAATCCGATCTAATAGTCCAACGTTGAGCTCAAAGCTATTGAGCATAATAACAAAAAGTAACAGAGGATCGTGCTAATCTACCCATCGCGTGTGAAGATCTATCCACGAAAGAAAGATTTTTAACGACTTTAGGAAAGTATTAGTCGATTGATAACTTAAAGGGCAGAATAAATCGAGAAAAAAAGAGAAATCAATTGCAAGAGTTTTTGGATATTACACAACGGTTTCATTGATGTATCTATAGAAATTTAGTTAGATACACATCTGAAAATATTTATGTAGGTCAACATCTTCAATATATGTTCTATATAACATTCATTTCATGTAAATTTTGAAAAATAATAATTTCTCTCTAATTATAAGCAATAATATAATATTCAATGTTTAATAAATTTGGCAATTTAATGCAATGATGTAAATAGACAAATATTAGGTGTACAAAAAAGTTCTGAGCTTTTTTTTGTAAAATTCAATCTTTATTCGTATGTAATCGTACGGAAATGGCTTGCTGCGTAACGCCAAGCTGTTCTGCAAGCTCCTTTTCA
>Ga0157364_1006962_pt1 | contig 11663 bp, 8 predicted proteins | sample AttsexASBM2_FD_111476 | JGI IMG/M metagenome (GOLD analysis project Ga0157364, IMG submission 111476) | Fungus gardens microbial communities from leaf cutter ant in Ribeirão Preto, State of São Paulo, Brazil - Atta sexdens ASBM2 | ecosystem: Host-associated > Fungi > Mycelium > Unclassified ...
GTGCTCCTCGCGCGCATTTTTTTTTACGACAGTCTCGCGCGTTGCAAGCACACGGACCTGTCGCGCGCGGAGAACCTGGCGCATTTCACGCTTAATTACGTTCCAGTAATTCCCGGATCGTCCGGTTTGCTGGTAGCCCGTTCACGAACGGATCATAATTTATGATATTAAATATAGAGGCGCGCATAAACGAACGAACGCTCGCTTGCTCCCTCATTCGCACATATACGAGCAGAGGCAACTGTGAATGGCAGCCGGTAGTCGATCGGGAGATTTATTCCTCAGTATACTGGCTCTTGTCATGGTGGTCTTGGTTTTGCGCACGGTTTTATGGTCGTCTCGACGCAGATGACTACGCGAATTTAATTGCTAAGCATGCAATTCACGTATCGTGTTCGATATCACACTCTCATGGGAAAATCTATGCTATAATTATTATGCCACTTTGGATTTGCATCGATATGAATTTGTAGAGCACGATATCTCTTATGATTAAAGTATCTGTATCTATGATTTTTAATGATTGTATTTTATTATTATTCATTGCAAATATTCATAATTAATTATCAAGTTATACCTAGTTGAATTGTTTATTTATCATTTCTGTAAATCGTCACTTTGCTTCTCAATATGTTATTAATATTTAATAATAATAAATATTTGATTAAAAACAATGCAATTAAAAAAATTTAACTTGAGAAAATTAAATTTAATTGAAATGGAATTGATTTACATTTTGATATGTATAGATGTTAAAAATAACAGAGAAAATGTTATTTAATCAATTCAAGAAGTTGAGTTACCATTGCTTCTTTAATATTTAACAGTGTATTACTTTACTAGATTTGCTACTTATTATCGTTATCAGTTTTCTGATACGAGAATAATTTATACATTAATAAAATAGACTAATTTATACGTTAATAAGATGGGAATTAAAAGAAATGCTGAAGTAAGTATGATATTATAAATACATTTTGAGATGTAACTGCATGTTAAACATACACATTAACACATATATGTGTAACACATACGCTGCTCGCGTAAATCAGAATGTGTTTGTAAAGGATGTGAAGGAACGTTAAATCTTTTACGTAGGACGTACGAGATATCTTGGCTTCACACCGGATCGAAGATGTCGAAGGGACAATGTGTAGGGTGTGCGTAATGCGCTTTTGAAGTCTCGAAGTTGTTCATGTGGGCTGCTCGAGATATCGAGACAATCCTGAATGCACGCGATTCCATTTACTAGTCAGATAACCGAGCTAGCTACTGATTTGGCACGTGTACCCTAATAAGGAGTCACAAAGGACATCGACGAGTGAAACAGCACGCTTCCAACTGAACGTAAAGCTATTTATTTGCAAAGTACGAGTTTAAAGCAGGTGCAACCGATATTCCAACATTTTGCTGCCGAGCATGGGGATGGGGTAATACAATTTATTCCGAGTTAACGAGATGCGATGCAAAAGCATTTTCAGAAACGGCAAACTGCGCGTGTCAGTCTCCTAAACGTTATCCCGGATTCTCGTATCGAGAGTAATTAAAGTAAAGACCGACTATATTGGACGGAATTTAATAAAACGCGCAGCGACACGGTAGGTTTTTGCCGCCACGTCCACGGTAACTTCGCAGGAATTTCGAATAGCATACATATTAGTTGTAAATGCATTTCCCTCGCGATGGAGCCGGACTAAAGTCGTAATACCGACTTTATTTCCACTGCGCCCTCGAGAGTGAAACGTCCTCCGCTTCACTTTGAGATGAACATTTCGTATGGTAAGCTCCGCGAATACCGCAAACTGACGGACTGCGTCTTAATGCGGCTTATTAGAGTAGATACTTCGCGAAATGCTGTGCGTACGAGTAAAGTACTCGTTGACCGCTACACATACACACACACACACACACACGCACGCACGCATATACATGCACGCATACTCTTTCGTATGATCCGTGCATAATTCTACGAGAGATAGCGGGTTGCTTGGTTGCCTTATCTGCCTAATTAAATGTCTCGCTAACTAGCATCGTCGCAGCACATATGTCTTATGCAGATATTGTTATGATGCTTTTTGCAACAGCACTTCGGTTTTAGCTTGTCCGGATTTACATGATTCTCGTGATGACAAAAAGAAAAAATACGAAAGTCCAAATAAAAATGCAAGTCAAAATGTATGTTTAATACCAATTGTACATTAGATTTACATTATTTTGAATTGTATTAATACTATTTTTCTCCGCTTGTAGCATTTTTTCCACGAAATATTAATTATGTGATAAAATACAGTTTTACAATTAGCACTTACAATTTATTTATATAATAAAATAAAATGCATTTTATTATTTTAGCACTTAAACGTGTTTATCGTGGCATGCCTCAATTACATATTTTATATATGGACATAAAAAAAGAAAAAAAGGAAAAAGATTAAATTAATTTTTTAATCTTTAGCGTTTTATGTAAAATATATAAAATTTAAATTTAAATATAAATAATGTAAAACTGCTACTTTCCAGATTATGTCAGTCGTGAATTTTGTGTACAATCTATTTATCATTCAGAAATATAAAAATAAAATCAGCAGCTAGATTGCAGACTAGTGCTGTGCGTTTCACGAAAAATTACATCGCGGTAATCGATATTCTATTCAAACAGATTGTAAGATTATAGTTAGTGCTTACGCGTTTGGTGTGACTGAACCGTGCGATTTGAAGAGTATAATACGCCGCCGTGCCTAATAACGTCTTCAGGCGCGTAACAGCCTTGTGCGAAGCCATTCGACTGGTCGACCACTGAGCTTAAAGCCGCGAGCTAAGGGAACGTGTAAATATAAATCACGTGCCTACGACTGGCAGCCGTAATTTTCTTCAATTTCCACGCGATCGTCTTCCGCAATGCGCAACGTGATGTTCTCATTGTAATGGAGCCATCCTGTTTCCCGTATTATCAATTCTTTTTATCCTATCCGTATCTTTCAAGACTTAAAAAAGTCTAGACTCTAGGCAAAATTTTATAGACTACAATGTCTTATTACTTTTATATAAAATATATTAATATTAGAGATTTAAAAAATTAAGATTAAAATAATTACAGTGAGGATTTGATTTATGAGTCCTTCAAAATTCCAAGTATAAAAAGAGCTTGTTTCATTTCGCTTCATCGACATTTTATTTTCCGTGAAACAGAACAAGATACGACAAGTTCCCGTACACGTAGTCGAGTAGTTCCCGCGAACGATGTGGGGATCATAAATGATTGAGCGTTCGGTGTCGCGGTGTATCGTAAAACGCTCGATGTTGTTGCGCATTGGTACCGTCCATAGGGACGTGGTACCGTAAAAAGACTATCCCGTAACCCGGCGTTAATGTGATGTAGGTGAGAGGTTAAATACGTTTCCGCTTCATAGTTTGCCAGTGACTCTGCTGTGCGCTTTGTCCTTCGTCTCGCCGTTCTCTCTCGACGCGAGGCCAGGTGATAGAAACTTAACGAGACCTAGCTTTATCCATCTTTCTTCCTTCTCTTCGCCACACATTCTCTTGTTCGTCAGCCCCGAGATGCTCCTTAATCTGCTGTTGATCATTAATTTCCGGTCAGTAGCGCACTCGTTCTAGTGTCTTATCAACTATCTAGTTAGACCTCAGATAATTATCTGAGATATTGCTTCATGTCTTTCCTTTGTCGCAAGTTTTTATATTAAGAATGAAAAATTGAAATGCGTCTTTGACCTGAGTTTAATTTTTTTCTAAATGTCGTAAAAGATTCTTGTTATATATGCAATATAAAACTTTAAGTGAATGACAATTGCGATGTATAATTGTACATATCGAAGCGAATTAGTAATTCTTTTAGTTACTAACTAAAAAATATTCTTTCTTAACTCTTCTGTCAGGCTTCGTAGCTTACATGCGTTACCGATGTTCGTACACGCGTGGACGATTACATGCGTACGTATATAGACGAGTCGACGAGATGTAGGAGCAGCTTGCTTCCGTTCGGAGGCAATCAGTGTGCTTTCTTAACATAAACGCGCTGCATCATTACTGGTGGTCGACTGGCATGCCCGTTGGCGCTCTTTGTGTTGGATAATTTTATTGCTATCGGCGTGCTCGCCTCTAAAGTCGAATCAAATTGAGTCAAGTCAAATCGCTGACGAAATCGACTAATGTCCGTTTCTATCAATGTACATTAATTTTAATTTCAATTCAACTAACTATTCATCTTTTTCTAATTCTAAGAAGTAGAAAAAAGATGAAGAGTAAATTGAACAAAAATTAAAGTCAACCATTGATAGAAACGAGAATAAGACAGTTTTGCAACTTTTGTTGCGAACTACACTTAAATCAATAATTCGTGATAAAATAATTGTGATAATATGAATATTTGAGTTTCTCTCTCTCTCTCTCTCTCTCTCTCTCTCTCTCGAAATACGTTTTAAAAATGTATAAACGCATTATAGAATTTATCAATGTAAAGAGAGAGAAATGTAAAATTTTTTTTTTTTAATTTTAAAAGTTTAAAATGTTAGCGTTTAATTCTCTTTTCATTTCATTATGTTCCGTGTTATTACTGTCAATGAGTGAATATTAATTATTCAGGTTTTATAAAATTAAAGTATGACATTTGAAGTCTGTCGAATCAAACTGAACGAGCAAATAATTTAAAAGGTTATTAAGTTAGATTTCTCTGCTATACATATTTAATATTATTAGTCTAATATTACATCTAAAAGAAATTTTATCGATTTTAAAATCTATAAAATATATATTTTTTAGTCGTTCATTACTTATATTTATATTAGTATTTCTACGTAACTCATCAAATTGTTGGAATATAATATGATTTATATTTTTAGCGATATCCCAAAAAGATACAGTCAATGCAAATCATAGATATATAAATAGCAAAGCAGAATTTCTATAAATCGCAAATAATAATCGATCAGTTTTGCCGAGCTATCCGAAATATTAGTTTCTGTCACAGTAGAAGCAAATAAAAAAGAGAATAGAAAGAAGGAAGACAACATCAAGGTTGATGAGAGGAAAAAAGAGATTTTTTTTTTATTAGCATCACACAGAGGAGCGAAGCTTTTGGTTATTGAAATCAGAAGGGTAGTTTGTGGACGGGTGGTGGTCGGATGGATGAGTGGGTGGTGGTTGGTTCGGCGGCTGGGTTGGTTAGCTGGTTGGTTGGTCGGAGCGAACGAGCGAACGCGGCCCCTTGTGCAAGTTCCCTTTACCTTGATGACAAAGAACCGAACCTCACTCAATGGAACGGACGAATGGTTATGGAAACAGCATTTAATTTGCATAGAAGGAGCCTCTTTGTCGACTCGCTGAAAGTCGGAGTACTCCTCGCTCGTTCGGGCCCTCTTGCTTCCCTCCTCGCGCTCTATTTCGCATCCCTCCATTTCGCGATGAAAAGGGCATTGTCCTTTATCTATCATCTACTCGATCGTATATTTTATTCAGATTACGCGTCGCCCGCGTCCAAAACAGTGAATCTCTTTATGATTGCCTATCGCCGCCCATTGTGACGACGCGAGGACCGACGACGACTCTTACGTAAGGCGGATTCGACCGCCGAGCGGGGGCACTCTAATTAAGGACGCGCGTGTATAAGTAGATAGACGGGAAGACCAACCGGGTTCTCGAGGGTACTTTTCGCTTTATCGAAGTCGAAGGACTTCCAGAACGGTATGTGGTTTCTTTTCCTATGATCGTGGACCGAGTGGGAAAATCGTATAATGTCTGCATCATCAAATAAAACGGAAGGTAGGAAGAAAAAGACGGAGGGTTCTCGGTTTGGAGATTTTAAGTGGTAATTAATAAGATTGATCATGGAATGGTCAACAAAAATGCGACGCGCATACTGCGTTTATTACGAGAGACTCTCCCATTAGACTTTTTTATATTCGTATAATGTTACAGATCGATATTGCCGTGACAAATGTATGTACAATCACACGTGTAGGAGTAAAGTGAGTGGAAGGTAATCTACGGTGAATTCATGCGTGAAAGGCTGTTTTGTTCGAGTTTAGTAATAAGAGCGTCTCCGAACGAGTCGATCAAGAAAAGTTCCGGAGGATTTTTTATATATTTTATCCTTCTTAATGCATATGTATCTTCATAATACTTTCTTCGTAATACTCTTATAAAATTTAATAAAAAAATGTACAGATACACTTTGCATACAAATTGTATGAAAATATAAAAAAGAATTTTATTATAACGGGAGAATGCGAACATTCTGTTTTTATTTCTATATGAATTAATCGAAATTTCCTTTTTTTATGATGATCATTCGCGGATGTCATCATCAAAACTCATTATTTAGTGTAATTGTAAGTAGTTGTAGTTGCAAGAAATGATCAATCACAATCTAATATTCTTTTCATATTCGTCTGTGATTGGTCTTACAATTACAATCACTTACAACTACGCTTACGCAATTGCAGAATGGGCTTAACGTCTAGTCTCAGAGAGGAAGCGCGCAAGGGACATTTTTTCCGGGTGATAGGGAGAATTGGGAACGAGTGGAAGAAAATATCGTGATATTCCATAGAGAGAATCGACGATTGTTTGCACAGGGTAATCAGGCGACATCAAACGAGTCGATCATCAAGTGGAATTGTTTACGTAGCTACGGCTCCCGCGGGGGACGCATAGGACAGTCTGGGTGGGCTTGGTACCCCCCGTCTTTGTCGCAACAATAATGTTAATTTATCTCCCAGTTCTCTCATTCCTTCTCTCTCTCTCTCTCTCTCTCTCTCTCTCTCTCTTTCTCTCCTGTTAACATCAACTATAGTTCTCGTCTCCACCGTCGGCGACAATTTGCCGGGCACACAAAAAGAGTTGACAACTTGAAAGGGAAATCGAGCCTATTGACAGAAGAAGGGCACGGAACGGCCAACGCGCGCCTCCTCTTGTTCTGTCGAGCATAATGCGTCCCGTTCGACGAGGAGAGCCCCTCGATACCGTTTTCGTTCGGTCGGCGGAGCACAACATTATCACATGGACCCACGGCCTCCTGACCCTCGTCCTTCGGCCTTACATCTCATTCCCTCATAGGCCGTTGCTGTCTCCCCTTCTTGTGTCGTTCGCTTGTTTGTCCCTCTCTTAATTTCAGGATGCTTTCGGGATTTGCTCATTGGAAACATAAATCGTATGCACGAAGAACGACAATCTCAAGTAAACAAGCCATTAAAAGAACCGCCATTTTTCTTGATCTTTGGGCTTTTACTTTTGCAATGTTTTATTTGTCTACGATACGAATATTTTTTCTGCGAATTTACAAATTGTTTTTTAAATTAGCTTTTAAATTTTTTTTCTGATCTTCTTGTTTCGCTTTAGATAAATTTCGTTCATTAACGTCATTTTATTCTACCTTGTTCATTTTTAAATCCTTCTCGATTTGTTTTCGTTCTCGATTCCTCGTTTTTTTTTCTACATATCGCTTAGTGCTTAGACAGAGAATTTATATCATTGATTCGAAATAATGATATCAACAGGCTATATCTAGAGTTCTGATCAATCACAATGCGCTTTTGTTCCATCATACTTTCTAATCCGCTTTTGTACCTTCGTTTTACCACTGTGCTATGATCCTGCATTCATTACTCCGCATTTTCTTCCCTTCTCGTTATCACCAAAGTGTTGCCTCCTGCTCTCATTCATTACGAAAGGTTGCGTTTTGTAATCCGCTCTTTCAATATGTCATTTAATGCATTGTATAGTGTAAGCTTTCGTTTTAACCATGAAAATGACTAAAGTAAAAAGCGTATTAAATTGTGACATTCTTTTCTTTCATTTTGATCATTTTTATTACGCAAAATTAAAAACGTTGTAAAAAAAAATATATTGCGAGAAAGAATTGTCTATCTTATTCTCCTAATTTACGTGATGAAACATGTGAATCGGGAAACTCAACTTTATGATGTGACCTCTAAATAGAAGGATTATCCAATTAAATCTGATAGAGAACCTGCGAATCACGCGGTTGAACAACTTACTGCTTGCCTTCGCCGCTTACTAGCACCGTTCACTGATCGTTGTCGTTCACAAGGATGTTTGTATTCCGTTTTCCGTTTGAGAACGAAAACTACGAAGCCAACTACGACTGATTCGGCGACGCCGTGCGATGTCACGCCGCATGTCCGCAAAACCCGAGACACAGCAGGCGGAAATAGAAAGAGAGAAAAGGACCGTGGGTAGAGGGGAATGGAAAGAGGGTTCGTCGTTCGGTAACTCTGGAACAGAGTTAGTTGATGAGTCTGTGGGTGGTTACCGTCGTTTGTCGAGGAGAAGAGCAACGAGCAACACGGAACAAGAGAGAAGCCGAGAGGAGAAACGGGAAACGAATGGCGGAGAAGAAGGAGAAGAGTCAGCAAGGCAGATAGAAAGACAGAGAGGAGTGCAAGAAAGGAGGAGAGAACGAATAGAGAAAAGAGAGAGAGAGAGAGAGAGAGAGAGAGAGAGAATACTTTTCCTGCGTCTATATAGATATTTTCATGGGCGTTCACCGCTTCTCAAACCAATGCCCGGGCCACCCTTCCTAGCTCCTTCAAGCGTTCCCTTAGTGAGTTACCTCTTCGTTACCGTCTCTTTAGTATCACATGAACCAATAAACATCTTCTTTGATGTGTACGACGCATTAATTAGTAAACGACAAAATTGTATTTAAACAATGCCGGAAGACTCCGTGCAAGAGGACGACGGAAAAGAGGGAGTGAGAAGGAGTGACAGGGAGAAGGCGGGATCGGTAAAGTAAGCGTACAAACAAACGGCGGATGCTTCGTCGTTACAGAGGTCGTTTGGCACGATGATTCGCAGTACCAGCTCGTTCCGTGGGAGACTGGGAGGGTGGGAGAGTGTCGGGGATGGTCGGCGGGAGAAGGTACTGATATCTTGTTAATTCATGAGCCCGCCTCTCGCCGTGCCTGAATAATTGTTAAGCATAATGTTACTCCCTCCCGTTGATATTCAAATTAAAGGCTTCGCTTTCTAAAACGGGAGTAATTAGCGGCTTATACTCTCTATACCTCTCAGCGAAGTTGCTCGAGAAATTGACCTAATTTGACACTGCTATATTGAGAAAAATTTCTAATTAAAAATGAATGATCCAGAAAATTTTGATCATATTAATCAAAATTCTGATTATTCTCAACTGGATTTGTAATAGATTCAAGAAGAAAATTCTGATTTATCATTTTCAACTAGAATTCTATTTAACTAGACTAGCCAATATACCCTTTATTTTGGAAGTACACCAAAATTTTGTAGAGCTCTATTATCGCCAGTTATTATTAAAGAGTAACCATCTTTTTTTAAATACAAGTAATTCTAATATCAGTGGACATTACTAATTGCAGATCGCCAGGGAAGGTATGATGCGAATATAATATCACTTCAAGGTATTACATTCGGACGTAATTTCGGGAGTCTGTATGATGGCGTACGTGCAGAGTGCCGCGAGTATCTGAATGGTGGAATAATAACGGAAGATTGCTGATTCGTCAAAGGGTGTGTTCTGCGTGAGGACTCATTTATAAATAGCCGCGTCGGCCCACCCCAGTATGCAGAGAGAGACCAACACTGATTGCGAACATCCCACGTCTATTTGTATAGCTTAACCGAAGCGAATCGCAGGCCGAATATCCCTTTAAAGGATTACATCTGTACGGCGCTTAGTAACGGACGCATCCGATTCATTTGTATCTGTCAGAGGATAAGGGGGACTGTTTAAATCAATCAAACGCGCGTATGGTTTCGCGGTTGTATATCCACAGGTATTAATCGGCGTTGCGCATGCGGAGTACTTTTTTTTAATGATTTACAGTAAATACGTTGGCATCCAATCGAAGATTAATTATACATTTGTGCAGCTAAATGTTAGTAAGAATTGGAATTCATGCGAGTACTCTTTAATTACTATTCAGCTCTTTTTACCGGAGGAAATTTTATAATTTAATTTTTCCTAGAATTAATGTAAAAGGGGATGGTAATCAGTAAAAAAGAATTATACTTGAAAAGAATGAGAAATGCTCTAATTAAACCAACAAAAGGGTTTATTAAGAACCGTATTTTGATGAGATCGAATAACTTCTGCCTGGATTATTATAAATTTTGTTGGGCCATTCTGTTGATTTAAATAGAATTTCTTTTTGTTCACATAATTATCAATAAATGCAAAAAATATAAGGTCTCGTAGAATGAAATCGCATCGAGTTTCAACATATTCCCGTATTTTGATATATTCTAAGACGACGTCGATGTCTCCAATATCGTTTCTTGACATCGTCTTAGTTGGTGTTGAGGAACTGTTTCCAAACTTCCGGCAGACTCACTCCGTTCCCGTCTTCCTTCCTTCCTTCCTTCCTTCCTTCCTTCCTTCATCACTCGAAATTTCGCAAGTTTCTCATCGCGGCAACTGTCGGGCCCACTGTCAACACTGATATTAATTAGTCGAATTCCGCCGTCTGTCGACACGGCGCGGGCGGGTCGATTCTTCCGCGATGATAGAAGGCGTACATATCGTACGCCGCGAGCATAGACGCACATGCAGAGCGGGGTTGCGCGCCGCTCGCACTAAAACGCGCCCATTGGTTATTACGTTGGAGTCAACGACTCGATATGTGTACACGCAGATTGCAGAAACTCGCGGAAACTTATGCGAATACGCGGTCGTTACCCAGAAGGCACGAGAAACGGAAGCGTATTCCCGGGGCCCGGGCTGTTTGTTCTATACGTAAGATCCGCACCGTGCTGTGTATCTTGGCCCGCCGATATCTCCTCAGTCAGGAATATTTAGCCAGATGAGGAGACTCGAACAAACGCCTCTAAGGCTTTCTATTAAGGCCGACTCTTTGATGTAAGCTACCATGAAGCGCTTTGGTCTCTCTCCGTACCTTCCGCACCCTCGCTTTGCTGATCTTTCTCGTTCCTTCAACGGGACCTCGCACTCATACTATCGTTCTGTCTCTTTCTCTATTTCACCTTCAATAACTTCGACAGCCACGCGACAGAAGATTCATCGACAGACGAAGGAATATTCCTTGTGAATAGATCGATGTACACAGATTTCATTTTACGCTCTGTAGCTCGGCCATGATTCGCCCGTCCAATTTATTTTGTTTGATTTCGGTAATTTAAAACTTTATAAAGAGCGCAATTCCCTACAATCTCGTTTTCTTATTGCGAGATGTTATCGAACTGTGTATTGAACATAACTTATGAAACATAATTTATGTATACAGTTTTTATGAAAAAACATACAGTCGTCATTTTAAGATTAGTTTTAGATTCTCCTCTTTTAGTATATATTCTATAAAAGATTTTATACGATACGATGAAATTTACAATATTTTATTAATGTGCCTTTTCTATCAATGTAATAGCTTTAATCTTGATTTAATTTACTTTTTATCTTTTTTAGTTTTAAGAATTAGAAAAGAATAAAGAATCACATCGAGGCTACAATTAATTTATATTAATAAATATTGATATTAATTTTTTTTAATTCTTAAAATTAGAAAAAGATAAATTAAATCTATACACGAAAAGAACAAATTTTAAGTATAAGTTAAAAATTTAAGTAGACACAAGTCTAAAAATAATTTTGCTGAACCATCAAACATGATGGACAATGCTGCAAAAAATTTTGA
>Ga0157364_1006963_pt1 | contig 11663 bp, 9 predicted proteins | sample AttsexASBM2_FD_111476 | JGI IMG/M metagenome (GOLD analysis project Ga0157364, IMG submission 111476) | Fungus gardens microbial communities from leaf cutter ant in Ribeirão Preto, State of São Paulo, Brazil - Atta sexdens ASBM2 | ecosystem: Host-associated > Fungi > Mycelium > Unclassified ...
CACAAGCACTCCTCGACAGAGATATCTATAAATATTAGAATCATTCACTATTTGTCCTCTCTTTGCTCTCGAACAAAAATCTTAACTCTTTAAATACACACATATATATATATATATATATATATATATATATATATATATATATATATGTATATATATATGTGTGTGTGCGTGTGTTGTGTGTGCATTATATTAAAAGGAGAAAAAAAAGGAGGTTTAAAATATTTAAATGACACATTTTGGCAATATTAATCAGCCTCTTTGGTATTAAGACCCTGATATTGCTTTCTTGTTTCAACTCAATCGACAGTTTAACGAGAGAGGAATTCTATTATTTTCTATATTAAAAAGAAGATTATTATATATAAAGAATGCGACACAACTACTCTTTAGAAAAAATAGTTTGTATAGATTTCTCTCCAATATGCAATTTTTAAAATGCGCTCAGTTATGTTTTCTTTGGTGGAGATTCACACAGATCTTGACTCGTTTATCGTCATGTCGTGCTCTGATTTGGCATCCATTTTATACGTATAGATACATGTTCAGTCTACGTAGTCATAATATTGAATATACATAAGATACTGTATGGTCTCTCCACACTGAGACGCCATGCAGATAATACATACACACACGTGTGTATATACAGACACACACATATTATATATATATATATATATATATATATACATATATTGTATATACGCACACACGCACACATACACATACATATATAGTCGGAAAGAAATGTGAAGGGTCTTTAAGCGTTCGTGCTACCATTACTTCCGTATAAGCTAGGATGTACGTATTTGTCATGCAGTGTCCTTAAATGCCTCAGCAAGTTGCTCTTTACGTTGAAGCCTTTTTTACAGTAAGAGCAAAGAAAAGGCTTTTCGCCCGTATGCGTTCTTTGATGGATGACCATCGAAGCATGACTCGGGAATTCTTTTTGACATATGTTGCATAACTTTTGGTGATTGTGAACCCTTTTCGGCTTAGGGGGCGCCGAATTGTTCATCAAGGCCAACTGCTCCTCCGTATGTTCCGTCTGTATGTGACGCACCCACTCTTGCGGCGTGGAATACATGTTGCCACATAGATCACACTTCAGAGGGGGAAAGTCCTTGCTGTCGTCGTTTATATCGTCCTGAAACCGCCGCATTTTCTTCGTTTTACAATCTTTCGTGTGCGTATACATACGTAAAGAATTCGTGACAAAGTACCTTTCGTTTCTTTCTCCGATTTTCAGTCATGTCAGCGTGCGTAAATTCTATATGTCTCACCCAATCCGACGGTCTGTTAAACGTTTGACTGCACATATCGCATGTCAGTGGGGTATATTCTTCCTCCTCCATATCTCCATCCTCATCCGCGCTATGTACGATCTCCTGCGACAACAATAGAGCAAACGTTATTATCTTAAATTTTATTATATTAAAAAAAAAGCACCAATTGCCTATGGTAGCTTTACGCACTGGTTTGATATCGATTTCATGGTCTATCGTGAGTGATTCCGACGGGTCGATCGTTTCTTCCCAATCGATCGGCTCGTCCTTTACTAACAACTCCAAGTTTAATTCAGTCTAAAAAATAAAAAGAATGTTAGGCTTTTCGTTAGTAAACGAGTGTTTCTCTTTATTGCATTATTGCTAAATCTTAAAAAACCTAGCTCACGTTTTCACCACCTTCGCTCTTGGACTTATTCGATTCGACATCACTGTTAACGGTTTTCTTCTTTTTGCCGTTTGTCTCAAGGTTTTCCTTGTTTTTGCTCTGCTCATTATTCTTCTCCTCCGAGACTTTCTTAGTCTCAGATTCATTGGTCTTATCCTCGATTTTCTCTGTGCTCTTCCTCTCAACCGATTTTGCGGGCTGTATATTATTTTGACAAGTCGTGGCTGCCTGCTGTACATTCTCGATTACCTTCTCCGCGGTCGGTTGTACTAGTTTGATCTTTTGTATTTGTCCGGTCAGCTGTGACGTTTCCCGCTTGTCACGTTCGATTTTCTGATTATTCGATTGTATGTTTTCCTTCTTGCTGCTGCCGGTATTTGATCTCCACAGTCCACGTACACGTAGTATGTCGCCGGCTTTGAGGACTCCTTCCAGCTGATCGTTGGTCACAGTGGCTTCGCCACTGTACATGTACTGTATCAGGATTTTTAACGTGCGGTATCCTATCTCCGTAGGCAACACCTACGGCATGAAATAACGTATGTCATTCCGTTATTCAACATCTACATGTTGTTCCGAATCTATTTGACAAGAGGTTTGAGAAGAACTACACGAAAAGAAAATATTAATAACGCTAATAAGTTTGTACAAGAGAGAAAGATTTTGATTACCGACCACGATTATCGGAGCGTTGGTGTTGGCGCCGAAATGGCATGTTTGAAAAATGTGACTGAGGTAAGACGAGCAGGCCGCGAGGACGAATCGATGGGCCGCCACGTGCCGCCCGCAGGACGTTGCCAGTAAAACGTCCGCGAAGGATTCTGAGTGGAGCAGAGTCGCGACGGAGCTGTGCAGATGCGCTCCGTAGCTATGCCATTTGAGCTGATAATTCTCCGAGGCGGCGATGGCCATCTTTTCTGTATCAGACAAAAGCGATTATCAGGCTTATTATAAGGCTATTATTAAATAATTTAAAATTCAAAAATATAATATTGTCCGCGTCGTACTTTGCGCATCAACAATTTAATTTTATTATCTCATATATATATATATATATATATATATATATATATATATATATATTGTGTATTCTACGTGTGATCGCGATGCATTTAATTTAAGAAAAGAAACAATTGCACCCGTAGAATTTACAACGAGCCCGCATTGCGTAGCGTGATCTCGTCATGATATATATAAAACAATATATATAATAATAAACCGATCAAATTGTATAGTTCGGCGGGATATCATAGCACCGATTTCTCTCCATCGGTGTCGCATTTTTATCCGTATCACTATCGATCTAGCGATTAGTGATTTTAGCGATTGCGGATAGTCATCTGCAAAGGCGGCCGGGAAAGATTCGGAAGAAGCTACACGTCGCGTCGCCCCTCGCCTCGCCATGAAGTCACGATCTCGCGATCCAGCGAATGGATCTTCTTGAATCTTCATTCATTCCACTTGATCCTTTATTATTGTACAAGTGCAATCGTATCAATCATCCGCGTTGCTCCGATCCGAAAAGAATTACAAGACGATCGAAAGTCCCCAAAGCGATTTGTCCTTGTAAATCGATCGAGTATTTACGACATACGATATTATCCTGGAACTCGACGCGGGATCGTTACAGACGATCACCTGCACACGCGAGGTGTCAAGTGTTTCCTTGGTCACGTTTAATCCAATCCGCTCGTCCGCTGTCGCCGCCCGTATATAGATCAATGCAGGCCAATAAATGACAACTTGCCCGCGTCAAGGTATCACTCTCGCCGTTTCTTTGCAATTCTCAGCTATATTAATCATATTCCCACCTAGACTTCCACTGTTCTTTGCCACAAATTTACTCGCGTGTGTTTATTCAATAATATCTCTGCCTTCCTTAAATTCCCGCCGATTGCTGCCGATTTTGCGCGCGTATACCTCTTTTACCTCGAATATTCAATCACACCGCGAGAACACTTGCAGATGACACCGCGCGTTAATTATGATCGCATTGACGAGCGCTCGTATGGCTCGTAAATCATCCACGGGGAAGAGAATGCACGTCGCGTCGAGCACCCTCACTCTTTCCCTCCTTCCCTTCTCTCTCTCTCTCTCCCACTCTTTCTCTCTCTTTCTCTCTCCGGTCAGACGTCATCTTCGCCGCTGCCGCGATTTACCTGAGAACATCGGCGCACCGGTAATGATCCACTCGTAACTCCAGTCCAATTGGAATCGCGCAATTTTACGCGACGATAAATCTGAATTACAAGGAGGGCAACAAGGAGAAGAGGACAACGGTTGACGGCAACGTCGAGGCTGCGTGAACGAGCGCGGTGTAGCTCGCGCGCGTCGTCGGTGTTTTGAAAGGCGCTTGGCGCGGACAGGACGTACGGGGGTAGGGGGCAGATACGAGCATCGAACGAACCGCCGCGTAGGGGCCTAAAAATCGATATTTCGGTCTTTGCTCCATCCTCTACTCCTCCGCGCGGCGTGCGGCGAGGCGCGGCGCGGCGCGGCGCGGCACGCCGGCTTTCGCCCGTCGCCGCGGCTGGCTAGAGAGGTAGAAGGTAGAGGGTAGAGGTAGGGTATGCCCCCCTGTGTCCGTCATCGATTTTCCCGGCTACCAATCGCACGCATCCATTTATCGTATCGATCGCCCGAGCTGATTTCGTCCGCGTTTGCGTCCGTCCGTCCATCCGCCCGTTCTCTCCACAACAACGATTCATACACCCTCCCGACGATCTCCCTTCCGTCTCTTCCTCACGTTCCCTCTGCTCTATTCGCCCTTCCTACCGCACTTTCCTCTCACACCAGACATCGACGACCCCTATCCCCTTGTCGAGACGACCCTCGCCATCGCCATCGCCATCGCTGCCACTGCCACCGCCTCCGCCGCCGCTGCCGCAACCGTTTCGGCTGTATCTTCGATCGTAGATACGACTCGAGAGGGAAGCTCGTCAAAGCGACGCGCGATCATCATATCCGCCGACTCTTCTTCATATAATTAGCCTGTTGATTATTCTGCATAGTTTTCACACGCGAGAGCTTTTTTTCATTTCTTACAGACGCATATGTATGTAATATATCCCAAGTGTGTATACGTTATTCCGATTTGTTGCAGGCTATCGATTACCTGCCGTTCGATGATCTACCCCGACCGGATTCTCCTCTATTCCTTCCATAAGGGCTGGCTTTCTCCGCGATAAACGTTTCTAGAGACGTAAATTTGAATAAAGTTCTCGGTATTTGAGATTTTCAGCGGTTTATGTAATCTCATGATTTTTTAAATTATAATAGATATACTTTTACGATCGATGTAAATCGTAAAAAATAAAAATTAAACTACGAGATGTGTAAATTACACGCAATGTTGATTTTAACGTGCTCGTGTAATCGAAAGATGCGCGTTTCTGTAGTCCAACACAATGCATGTGGTACAATAAGCTATATAGATCCCAGCATCCATTACGGAGCTAATGCTGTATAAGAGATGTTTTATATCGATATACGGTAATAGATAGCACAGACGTGTAATAATACCTCTTGACTCTTATCTATATATATCTATATATATATACACATATGTGATGAAATCTCTACATATTTCCCGTGTCATCGATATTGCTCATTGTCATCACGGATCTATATGGATCACTTCGCGGGTTTTGTCGCGTTCGATTCGCAAAAATTTCACAATTGAGAACATCGCCCGCGTGCGCGAAGATGGCGAGATTGTTCGATATATTTTCAGGATTTCCTTGGTCACTCACACACACGCAATGCACCGAGTATATGTACGTTATGTATGTTTGCGTGCGCGCGTGCGGCGACGTGCCGCATTGCGTCGACGACGACGACGACCCATTTTGCAACGGGGGCGATAATAAGTCGCGCGCGCTCGCTACCCTCCTTTACCATTAAATAATCAATCTCGTGTGCGACGATCGACGAGCACCTTCTTTTTTGTATTTTTTCTTTTCCTCTTTTTTTTCGTCTTTTTTTACCTGTCATTGCCGCGGAGAAGCGGCGGTTAGATCACGCCCGCGTCCGCGTCGTTTCGCGTCAAAGGTCCCTGTGGGTCGGATCGCTAAGATGGGGATTCGCTTCTCTGCGTCGCGCAAGTTTTTAATTCCCGCTTGACGAGGATCAACGGGGATCCTCGAGGCGTCGCGCTAACCGGCGCAACGGAAGGGACGACTTCTCCTCGACAGAAATTCCAATGATCGATGATCGACCCGCGCGAAAAGGGCGAACCGAACGTTTGAATCGCGATCGCTCGGGTCATCCTCGGGTCACGTGGCGCCGAGTCACGTGGCGCTTTCGCGCGAGGTCGCGCGAGGTCGCTGCGCGCGTTTTGCGAGAATCGCGCTGAATGCTGAATCGCGCGAGCGGAGAGTAAATGGACTATGGAAAGCACGTTGTAGGCAGTTGTGGTCGTTGTGGTGTACTTGACCGTGTAAATAATGCGCGTTGTTGTCGACGGCTGGACGCTCATCGCGCGATCGCAACGATGCCGACGAGGACGTTAATAGTTTGAGGCTTTGAGGGTGGCCGCGACAGTCCTCAAGACTACAGGGAACCGTAGCGTGCCGAGAGTGCTCGCGTACGAGGCCCCGTGAGTGGCCTGGAGTGGCCTCGCTGACCCATTTCCTTCGACTGTCTTCGACGCAACCCTTTCACCGCGACCCTTTGTTTTGTTGGCGATCATCGAGACGAACGACGATAACGACGATAACGACAACGACGACGACAACGACAACGACGACAACGATAACGACGTGGACGACGATGATGACGATGATGATGATGATGATGATGATGATGATGATGATGATGATAATGATGATGACGACGACGATGTTGATGTTACATGGATAGCTAGAGATTCACGATCTTGCAGAGAATAGAACTCGTCTCGTAGTGCTAATTTATCCGCCAAGTTATCGTCGACTTGAAAAAAATAGTTAATCTCAGGAAAGGTTAAGTTGTATTGGACGATCCGATTGCAAGTGGAGCACGAGGTGAAGCTCCACAAACAGGCGATTACAGACGTTACGACGAATTGATGATTAATACATGGATGCCGTCGGTACATGCAGCTTCCACTTTTTCACCAGACAATGCGGACGAGATGAAATATGCCTGTCCGAATTCTCGAGTGGGAACGTGGTCCAAGGAATCACACGTTTGTGATTAATCTCCAGCAGCCTGTTGCCGGGATCCATGCGTTCTTATATAGCAGTATGTGAGACGAGTTTCACTCAAAATGCCTCACGTCACGCGAAAATGGGAATTATTCCCGGGCAGGAATCGCTTTTGTTGCGACGGCAGAGTAATGATGGCACCACAGACTGGAATATTCTATGTCACTGTGTGTCTCATCGTCGGAACAAGTGGATTGTTTTTTGGTTTTGAGTAAGCAATGCATTTTATTACATTTACCTCCAAGGCTATTCATCTCAATATATAACAATTGGATTTTTTCTCAGATCAGATATTCATTGTATTCTGATTTATTTAAGATACATTATTTAAGATACATCCAATTCTACAGTATAATCTTGAGATTCCATTTATATCGATAAAACAAATGTACAGCATCTCAATCTTCAGTACAAGATTAAAGAATACTATCTTTAACACATTGTATCATCATCATCAGAACAAATGAATTGTTATTTGTTTGATTCATAGGTCATTTGATTACATTTGTCATCAAGGAAAACTAAACCTAAATAGAGTTTAGACATTTAGAACTGTACACAATTTATATATCTATGGAAAAGTACATTGGATATTTTGTTAGATTAGAATGATAAGATAAGATCTTGTATAATACAATTCTGAACGAAATAAGATTCAAATTCAAATTCCAAGTTCAAGTTAGTAACCTTATTCTCATTGTATGAAGGATGTAAAAGTATCAAAACAAAGGAAATACCTAACCAAATTTTAACAAAAATTGGTTTCAATTCTTATTTTGTTCAGACTTGTATCATGTTGAAAATTATACCATCATCTGATCTTATATTCTAAATCATTTAGGGCTAGGATATATGTAGTTTGTCTTAAATAATGTCTTAAGATGTTGATACAGTCTTCAAATTCATTTGTGATATCTTAAGATTATACTTAAAATAGTTTTGAATATAAGAATCGACTATGAATACTGACCTTAGATCTGATGTTGGTTCTTGGATGGTTTTAAGATTCTTAAAATTCCGGCTATTAAAGCAATTATATTGCATCGCAAGATCATATTCAAGATGATTTTAAATACAAGATTGGATTACAAATACCATCCTTAATTTATTAGCACACTGCCTCGTCTGGATTGTTCTCTGAGCTTCTGAATAAGTATTATCTACATTGCGTTATATTATATGTAATATTAAGAATCTCTAAAGGTAGAATTAGGAATATAAGCAATTTGTATATTCTTCTAATCAAAGATACATTGGATGCAATTAAGATGGTATTCATAGTTTAATCTTATATTTAAGATTGTACATTTCATGTTAAAACTGCATCCAAATGAAACAATAAGCATCTTGATATACAAAATGAAGATTGGATGTAAATGCTGTTCTTAATCAGTCAGTAAAAAAATTTATATATATATATATATATATATAATATACACACACACACCAAATGGAATTTCTGGACAATAGTTTTCTTTTTTTTCCAGTTGTCCATATCTGGCACTACATGTTACACCAGCAATACCAGTAATAGGAGCTTTATTATTTATATTTGTAATGTCTGCTTTATTCCGCACAAGCTTCAGTGATCCTGGAGTAATTCCAAGAGCGACACCTGATGAAGCAGCTTACATTGAAAAACAAATTGGTATAAATATTATATAACTAGAATACTTATAGTAATTATATGGTTTAATTTATTTATTTTAAAAGACTAATAATATTTTCATTTGGACATAATAAATAAATATTTATTATAATATTCGAAAAATGCTGAGTCTCAAAACATTTTTCATAATAAATTCTAGAAGTACCGAACAATGGCAACTCTAAAACATACAGACCTCCTCCCAGGACGAAAGAAGTCTTGATTAGAGGACAACCAGTAAAACTGAAATATTGCTTTACATGCAAGATATTTAGGCCACCTAGAGCCTCTCATTGTAGTTTATGTGACAATTGTGTAGGTATGTATCTGTTGTTTTATCAAAGTTGTATATACTTGTTTTCTTTTTCTTTCATATTGTCAGATATACTCGTCAGGGTTAATTTCGAATAAGATATTACTTTAATCACAAATATTAAGCAAGAGAAATTTGAAAATATAACTATTCTTACAGAGAGATTCGATCATCACTGTCCATGGGTTGGTAATTGCGTGGGCAGAAGAAATTATAGATATTTTTATGCTTTTATAGTATCCCTCGCATTTCTTTGTGTTTTTATATTTGTATGTGCAGTCACACATATTATTATGCGTAAGTATATTAATTTCTGAATAATAAATAAATTAAATGCGTAATTATGACGAAATTAACATTTCGTATATATTTATTATGATTTTAGTTACAAAAGATAACAAGCCGTTTTTAGAAGCTGTAAAATTATCCCCGAGCAGTGTAATTGTAGGAGTCGTATGTTTCTTCTCTGTTTGGAGTATCTTAGGCCTCGCTGGTTTTCATACGTATTTAACTAGCAGCAATCAAACGACTAACGAAGATGTAAGTACGTTTGACACACACACACACACACACACACACACACACACACACACACACACACAACACACACACACACACAAAATCATGTATAAATTATATCAAAAGTTTTTTTTAATTGTTGCTGCTTTTTAGATTAAAGGGTCGTTCACGAATAGAAGAGGGCAGGATAATTTTAATCCTTACAGTCAAGGAAACATTTGTGGAAATTTTTTTTATGTGTTATGTGGACCGGCTCCACCTAGTTTAATCGGTAATATCTTTCTCGTACAAGCTGTTATAATATTCATCTATGCAAATGTGCAAATCATAGAATCGAAGGATATAGTTATATCGTCATCTATTAATTGTGTGAGAATTCATTTTCTGACCATATCGTTTCAGATCGAAGAGGGATAGTCACACCTGAATACCGCGCAGAACATGAACGAGTTGGTGATGATAATGTAATTACTAATAATAAAACATACGGTACTGCCAAAATTGTGCAGCCTCAGGTAATTATGTATAATGTGTTTACTAATCTTTGGTAACAGTTAAATATAGTAAGAAATGTACAATAATGTATACACTTTACATTGTTATTTTTATTATTCATTTTGACAGTCAAATGGTACGACGGTTCAAACGAGTCCCAGTACGGATCTTACGGGCTCGATGAATAATTTGATCAGTGGTCAACATTCTCCAAGAATAGAGTCAATAAACGGTGAGTTGACCCTCTTGAGACATCCTACACGTTGTCCCGAGAATTTACCAAAATATCCGCGCCAATACATAAACGATACTTACGTGCCGCCATACCCGGTGCAACATTGTTCTCAGGATTCTGTGAAACATATTAAATATACCGAAGTAGATCGGTTAAATCCAGATTTTCAAAAATATCCGTGTAGATGCGAGGATGGTTTGCACAAGTATCCTCATAGGTGTAGAGAGGAATATCATAGGTGCTCGGATAATAATCTTATATACGACCAGTGCATAGGGGAACAGAAATATGGTATTGATCTTCAAAAGTATCCTCAACGATACTCCGAAGATCCCTTACGTTATAAGATAAGTGAGAAGAATGGTTATACCGATCTGCAAAAGTTTCCCCAGTGCTATTCCGAAGATCCATTACGGCTTTCGCAATCCCCTCATATGCTTAAATATAACAATCTGAGATGTACCGAACACAGCTTAAAATATCCAATAACGAAAAACATTCTGCCGGCGCGTATATTAGGCACGGGTGGCATACCGATTATCGGACAAACCGCAATTGGCCTCGTGGTCAACAGATTCGGTTCCGGACCACTAACTAACAATTTATCGTATACGGAAAATTCGTTATGCCCGAGCGATAGTACAGAGGAAGATCTTTTGAATCGTCGTTTTATCATGAGCTCATTAAGTGATAATGAGGACATTTAACGTTTACTATCAATGACGCATTTTTGAATTATAAAATTCACTTATAGTGGATAAAGAGAATAATAAAATAATTATTATTATTACATTCTTATACTAAAGAAATCTTGAACTTGTTAGAAAACTTTAACAATTAGAATTGTAATTCGTCCTATTCTTGAAAAAAAAAATCTTTCACATTAAGAAAGAGTGTACTGATTGAGTGTATGTATGTATGTATGTATATATGCATATGTAAGTAATTATACATGATTGTTCTTGATTCCTTTAATTGAGAATTTAAAAAAAACTATATATACAAATACGAAAAGTTGAATTTAATTGTTGAGAAAAAGAAATCTATTTATTTTTTGAAAATACTATTTTGCATTACGCATATACATATAAATGTTTATTTAAAAAATGTATATTACAGTTATGGTGGTGAGTTAAGGGTATATGATACCAATTTTGTTTACTTGATGTGACTTCTCTTAATGATATTCTTTTTAATTCATATTTTATATATTACTTATTATATAAACAAATACTATACACACTAAACGTTTAAACCTATTATTGATTCTACATATATTTATGTATATATATTCAATATTCACGTCAAACAATATTTCATATTTTTTTATGAATTTTATGCATAAGTTTCTTTATTACTGATCATATATATATATATATATATAAATAATAAAAGTGCATAATGTGCAAACACACGTTTTTTTTATACGGTTCTTCACTTTTAAATTTATAGATATAAGTGTATTTGTGTGTGTGTGTGTGTGTGTGTGCGCGCGCGCATATATTCCATTCATCCATCCACACACGCGTGCGCACGCACGCACGCACGCACGCACGCACACACGCACGCACGCACACACACACACACACACAC
>Ga0157364_1006964_pt1 | contig 11660 bp, 8 predicted proteins | sample AttsexASBM2_FD_111476 | JGI IMG/M metagenome (GOLD analysis project Ga0157364, IMG submission 111476) | Fungus gardens microbial communities from leaf cutter ant in Ribeirão Preto, State of São Paulo, Brazil - Atta sexdens ASBM2 | ecosystem: Host-associated > Fungi > Mycelium > Unclassified ...
ATTTCGACTTCTTATTTCCTAAAAGCGGTTCATTTCTTATTCCCGAAATACGATAAAAGAGGAGACCTTACCCCGCCTCCAAAAAAAAAAAAAAAAACAAAAAAAATATAAATTTAAATTAAAAAAAAAAATATTTAAAAAAAAAAAAAAAAAAAAAATTAGATACATTGTGCTTTAAATCATTCAACAATATTTTCAAAAAACAAACTCACACAGAATCTGAAGAATTTAATTATGAAGCTATGAAAATACGAATGTTAAAAGAGAAGTAACGTGAGTCTCCGTAAAAAAATGAGAAATATGTGAGTTTCCATAAATATCTTTAAAAAATTTTGTAAAAGAAAATTTTGGCATAGGTTCATATATTCATTATGACATAGAATTATTCGTTAAGTGAATGTGAATTAGCAAATAAGCATACTTATATTTCCATTAGTGTTTCAGTCATTATTATTAGTAAATAGTAAAGAAAATCTTTTCTCCGAAAATTTTTTGCCGGGCCAATTTTCTCATAGGAGAAGAAGGAAAAAGCATTTAAGAAGCTCCAGAGTTATTGCTTCTTGGAAGAATGATTTGTGCCAATCGATATGTTGAGTTTTGTGGAGGACTCCAACCATCTTTTAAGGTTGAAATTGGCTGTTAAAAAATGATAATTTATATAAACAACATAACCAAAAAATTCCGAGTTAACGACAGGTGATACAGAATAGTAGTTTGGGAAGTTTCAATAATTTAGAGTTAACCCCATTATGATTGTTATGGCTGAATACGAAATGATGACATGAGCTGTACATTAATTGTTAAAGAAATCTATTAACTATACGTGGACATGCTGAGAAAAATTAATTCCAAAAATTTTCATTGCACCTGATTGAGCGGTGGCCTGAGTAGGTGCCTGACCTTGGCCTTGTCCTTGCCCTTGAGCACCTTGAGCACCTTGAGAGAGACCTGGTCCAGCTGTTGATACTCCACCACTAATATTACTACTTGCTGCTTTTTGCTTCAACATCGTCCAATCAAATGTGTAATCATATTGGTGATTCAATGTACGGAAAAGTATGCGGAAAAGTTGGCGTAAATACATGTAGTCCGGGCTTTCTTCAAAGCGTAGACCTCGCGTATAATTTAAATACATTGCAAATTCGGCAGGAAATCCCTGAAAAATGGTAATTTTTGTATCAAGGTTATACACATAATGACACAAAAGTAATAAGAAAAAGTTCTTTAGGGTACCTTGCATAAGACTTCTACTGGTGTGGACATTTTTTTCTCACTAATTTTCTCATATTTCTGCTTCTTCGTCGCAGCTTTGAGACCTTGCCACGGTAACGATCCTCGATTAAAGTACATAAGAACATAGCCGAGTGATTCCATGTCGTCGCGACGACTTTGTTCAATTCCAAGATGCGCATTGATAGAAGCATACCTCGCAGTACCTGTTAAATTTTTATCTTCTCGATATATTATATGCAGTCTTGTGCGACTATCCCTATACTTTTTAGCCAATCCAAAATCGATGAGGAATAACTGAAACGTAATTTAGCATTCCATAATTTAGTATTGATGTATGATATTTTATATTCTGATATATTGAAGAAATGACGAAATATTAAAATGCGTACCTTGTTACAATGTCGCCCAATCCCCATTAAAAAATTATCTGGTTTTATATCTCTGTGAATGAAATGTTTGCAATGAACATACTCAATCCTACCAATCATCTGATCTGCCAACATTAAGACTGTCTTGATTGTAAACCTTCTTGAACAGAAAGTGAAAAGGTCTTCCAGAGATGGCCCAAGAAGATCCATAACAAGAACATTATATTCACGTTCTTGACCATACCTAAAGATAGGAAAATTCTTATCAGTTGACTGTCTGATTCTAATACTAACTTTCAATTAATATAATCTCATTGTATAATTTCAGTTTATATAAATCTCGTTATAATAATTTATTAACAAATTATTTTATTATTACATGATGGATATAACAACTAAATATAATAAGCAAAGAATAAATATGATAATTACCAACGTATGTGTGGTATTCCTATACCACCATGTAATATTTTGTACAGCTTTGATTCATATAAAAGCTGTGGATGTCGGGCTCGCATGTTCTCCAACTTAACAGCAACTTCCTGAAATAAAAACATATTATATGTTATATGTAACATATTATGTTATTAAATTGTAAAGCTTTATCCAACATGAAGATCAAATAAATGCAAATAAATGGAATAACAATATTACAGAATAACAATATTATGGAATAACATAATATTATGTGTTTCAAAATTCACTGCCAGTGCTAAAAAATTAGTGTACATAATATAAACTATAAACTTCAACACTGACAGTGAATTTTGGAACACAGCATATGTTATGGTTTTTTTTCTTTCTATTTTCTGATTTTCCTTTGTTTCTTAAACACTGTCTATATTACAGAAATAACAATAGATAGCATGCCAAAAAATTGAAAATATAAAAAAATAGAAAATGAAAAGTAAATCCCTTTTAATAATTGTAAGAATTAAAATGTATTAAGTTTGTACAAATTCTTCTTTAATTCCATTTTCATCTAAAACCTACTTAAATTCTTTTCTATTCATTATTATTTACACACTGTCATTGTATCATAGCAGGATACATTATTATTCTCATATATTACTTATACTATGAGAGATATCATCATATTTAAATAAATAAAACACAATGTACTAACAATATCAAAAAGGAAACAATTTATAAAACAAACAGAACAAGGGTCAATTGCCCCGTCATTGTTTACTTCATTCTTGGTATAATATTCTTTATCTGTGAAACTAATCTATTAAGAATACGGAATTAATTAATCAAACTGTGACCATTTAACTTGCATTTAATTTATTGTTAATTCCACTGAGTCATAAGAAATTATATTATATCGCTTTGGCGAGTAATTGCTAAATATGTGCGCAATTGAGATTTTGATAATGTTGACAAGCGTCAGCTTATATTTATCTCAACTGCGTCCAAGCATACATATGTATAACATACGTCATTCGCGATGTATTCGTGGCGAGCTTTCCACGGACCGATCATCGACGGCGGATGAACTCGCGATGCAAACGGTCCTCGAACCCGTCGATCATGATCACCACGACGGATATTGACGATCAGAAAGATGATTCTTCTGTCTCGACATAGATATCGCGATCGACATGTCGCGGCGCCGTTTCGCGTCTCGTCTCATCCGACTTAGGCCACGTCGGACGATAATCTGCACGAATGATGGAAAGACTCGCGATCGGGTTTCGTAAGACGAGACGAGTTGGGGCCGAGAAACGGGAAATGGGAAACGCGAACAGAACAGAGGAAACAGAACTGACTGGCTGGCAAGCAGCAGTCCAGCAGTAGGTCGTGCAGGTTGGCTGAGAAGGACGCCTGAGGTTGGCTTACCTCGCCATTGGAGATGTTGATGCCGAGATAAATGTCGCCAAAGGAGCCCGAGCCGATCTTCCTCATCAACCTATACTTGCCACCCACGATGAATTCACTCTTCGCTATTGACATCGCCAACGACGCCATGTCACTGCTCACCTCCGTATGCCTTCTCTCTCACCTCCACTCCGCCTGGCTTTTCCCTTGCGCTACCTTACGCGGGGATCTCTACACGGCGGTGTGGTTTTACACCTGCCCTCCGTCCTTCTCTTTCTCCCGATGTCTTTCGCTCGATTCCTAACCGTTCCACGATATTTCTCACCCTCTCTCCGTCTCTCTCTTCCTTGCTGGCTTCCTTTCCTCTCTTTCTTTCACGCGCGAAGGTCGAGCCAAATCGAGGGTACGCAAACGACCGTGGCGTATGGGGAGATTTTACGAGCCGGATTTCGGCCAGTGAGGGTCACCGGGGCCGCGATAAGGTCGTTCTAACGTGTCACGATCGGGCTGTTCACTGGCGGCACGACAAGCCCCATCGACAGCGCGCCGACATTTTCCCTCTCGCTGTGAACACGAAGAGCAGCGACTGATGGTTCCCGGAAGCGTGCGTCACCGACCGACGGCGCGGGAGACGGCGGGGGTAGGCCACACTGCCGCTCAATGAAGTCACTTCACCTGCACGACGCCGCGCGACGCCCGTACGTAGGCGCCGCGACGATTCCACGCGCGAAATCGCCGATAATCGGGGTGACTTTTTCGTGCGCGATCGCGTCGTGTTCGAGCGTCCTCGTTCCACGTCTCTCGGAGCACAGCCGCGTGAAGTTGCTCACTTGACACTGCGGTAACTTGGATTCAAGCCCGTAGCGAGGCGGCGCGTGACGCGAGCGCCGAATAACGGGGGCACCGAACGTATCACCAAGACTATACATTCATACTTGACGCTCGCAACTCTTTTGGAATAATTTCACATTATTCCTTGTTATTTATCAAGTATTAAACAAGGACAAACGCTGTGAACGTTGGAACACAAGATGGATTTTTATTTTTGCCAATTTCGTATTTGCAATTGTAATGCGTTAAATAACAAAGTACAATTAATGGCTGCGTTCTTCAAAAGAAGCATCAGCCTTTGTAACTGTTATAAGATGTTTTAGTATAATTGTTTTTTATCCTTTCCCGGTGAAAATTTTCTTACACTTTTATATGAATTATTGAAACACTTGTCAGAAATATTAATGAGAAAGTCTAATTTTTTCTTAGAAATTTTCATATATTTATTCCTGAAATATTTTAAGATTTTTAAGATTTCTTGTCCTATGATTTCTGAAAAAATCTAAGAAAAATTTTCATTAAGGAATTGGTTTCTCTCTAAATGGATAAATCAATCGTATATTGAAGAAAAATTACAAAAGTTACAGAACTATTTTTTTACTAAATACAGCCAATTTCATATTTTTTTTCTCTACATTATGTATCGGATATTATAAGTTTTTATTTTTAACATTATGTATTGAATCAATATCTTTAATATTCGTGAAAGCTTCGAGGAACAAATCGATCCCAAGCAGAACAATATAGTCATTATGATATCAAAATGATTTAAAATCATTAAAAGTCATTTTCAATAATTTCTGATTCATTTTAACGTCATTTTTACGTTATCGTGACTTGTTGTTCTGTTTGGAACTATTCATGGCTGACGCTGTGCGAAACCAACATGAAATTTCAAACGGCGAATACGAAAGGCTCTAGATGATTTATGTGTCTTCGATAAATTCCTTGTAGTTTGGCGATAGGCAAATCCAGAACAATGTGGGTCAAGGGTGTCTTTCTCACATAGCTACGATACTGCCGTACCGGAACCTCGTGCTACTTATCCATATCTTTATAAGCTATTGTTTGAATATTTAAAAATCGTCATCGTCACCATCGGTTACAGAATCGTTCAATCATGACGACAATAATTTCAGCGTCCCTGCGATAATGAAGGAAAACGGAACGATGCACGTTTGTTGGAACGAGATTTAAAACGTCGAAGGCGACATCTGGATCATTAACTGACTTCACGCGTGACGGCGGCGCGACGACGCGACGTGCCACTTTCGCAGGTTCAGCTGACTTGATACGTGTTCGACAACTTCAACAGTGGATATTCATGGCAAGCGTTTTACTACGAAACGCAACGCGTTTGGCCAGGTATCTAAAGAGTAATCGCATAACGGCAAGGACAAGCAACGAGAGATACGTGATGACGAGCCGGGCGAGACTTGAAAAGGTTCTGGAGGAATTACAGAGGAATCCCTACTACGACAAGTATGCTCAGAAAATTGCGAAACTGCAGCAGACCAGCCCGGAGGAATTTCTGCAGCGCGTCGAGCAGCAGGAGAAGAAAATACATGAGAAGCAAGGTATACGATCTTCGCGAAGCTTACTCTAAAGCTATTGTTTCTGTCAACATTGTTTCCTGCAACGATTATCTGACAAGTATAATATTTTCTGACAATTATGAATTTGACTATAAATTTTTATGTTTCGCAAATGTATTTCTATCTAGATATATTACAGTGAATTCAGTCACTTGTATTATATTAGTGGTCTGTTCCTGGATTATACTGTGCACTAGACTGTATATTAGATTGAACTGTCTTTCTCGCTTTCGGTAAATATCAAACATCTTTCTCTTTAAGTTAAAAAACTAGTTCAGCCAGAAAACAGATTCCAGATTAGTGCTACCGAAAGCCGTTACATGAAATACAACATAAAAGCAAAGTTAAATGTAAATACTTATTCAATCTAACATTTGATTATTGATTGTTCACTAAATAATTGTGCCATTTATCATTGCTGACTCTCATTAGCTTACTATATTTATCTTTTTGTATTGTGTTTAAAATTCGAAAGTCCTAATATAATTGTTAAATGTAAAATATTTTTAAAATTATAAAATAATAATATTGTTATATTAGGTGTAGTAAAAAGAAATCCATTATTTTTGCATGAAATTGAATGGAAAAATAATGGATTTTTTTTTACTACATCTAATATTATTTAACAAAGAATATACAATATATTATTGCATTATTAAAGTTATGATTATATTATGCCACCTGTATTTAGATATTTTATATCTAAAATTATTTTTCTTTTAGAAGACACAGTCGATATAAAATATAAACGTCATTCTAATCTTAACATTCAACGAATAACAAAGCTAGAATCACACTTGTTTTGACTGTGTAGCTCCTAAAAGAAAAGTAGCCATAAGCAATCTTTTATGTGCACTAATCCAATGCGAGTGACTGAACTCATCATTAATAACAGAAAATATTTGAATATTATGGCTCTTATGGTATATCATATAATGCTAAGAATATTAATTTTACATAAAAAGAATTATTGTGATAAAGGATCAAATCATTGTTGTTAAAGAGAAACGTGAGAAAGCTGCGAATTTTTACCAAACTGAGGCAAAGCCAGCTTTGGAACCTGGTATGCAGACGAAAGAAACATGTTTGGGTAGCATAATGAAAGTTGATATGATAAAAGATAAATCGAAAGAGGAGATTATAGAAATATGGAATGAGTATCACAAACAGAAGGATTATATCTGTGGTACGATGACGCCTGAGCAGTACGATAAAATGTTTGCACGCGGCAAGCAGTACTCCATCTTCCTTTTACCATTACCGAGACAACAGGGCTATGAATTTATAATATGTCAATTCTATGGCTCAGAAGTGCACATGACTCCGCTCTTATGGTATCAGACTCACAAGGAAAATGCACCTGAGTGTTTAACTATGATACATTACACTGAATTGAGAGAGGATAAAGGCATTATACTCATGCGTGGAGAATATGATACAAAATTATTACAAGTGCAAGAGGCACAATGTCTGGCTAATGAATTGCAGTTATATTATTGCAACGATCATGAACACAGATTACAGTTACTTGAAACATTTACCAATAAACCTGATGAATTTAAGCATATGGATCTTATAGCTCAATTAGAAACAATATCTTTAGAGTTGAATAATGTTGAGACGAAGAGATAGAAATAAGAAATTACTATATTATTTAATGTATTATAACTGTATGTACAAGGAATCAGTAGAAAATATAATAAATGTTTTTAAGACGACGAGCCTATATAATCATTTTCCATAAATTCATGAAAAATGTTTCTATTCATAAAAAAATATTTATGTCTATCTTGTAAAATAATCGTGCAATATAAAACATAACTTTAATATTACGAAAAATATGATATTTTGTTTTACTTTTTTGTCTAAAAATTTCTAAATGTTAATTGTTAATTGTAATAATAATAATAATAAATTTAAATTTCAGTTAGACACGTAATTGCAAAGCCCTCGAAATCGGCGACATTTTCATTCTTATTAAAAAATATGCGGTCGTCTTGGAGTCAAACAATAAAGAGGCACTATGTAAAAGATTCATCTCAAAATAAGTACATTACTACGCCAATTTTTTACGTAAATGCTGGTACGTAACTTTTTTTGAATTAAAAATGCCTGTCATTAAACTAAATTATTAAATAAGAAATTAAATAAGAAAATTATAAATTTATATATTTTGTATTAGGTCCTCATATTGGACATTTATATAGCGCAGTTTTAGCCGATGCCATTGTTCGATACAACAATATGTTAGGTCACCAAACATTTTTTACCACTGGTACCGACGAACACGGTAACAAGATTAAAGCGGCTGCAGCTACAGCTAATCTACCGAATCTCGAGTACTGTACAAGAATTTCGCAGCAATTCAGGGAAATGTGCGATAGGTTTGAAGTGGATTATTCGCGTTTCATTAGAACCACTGAAAAGCAGCATTGTGATGCAGTGTATCATTTTTGGGTTCTTAAAGCAAATTTATTTTTGAATGTCGAATCTTATATATATATTTGTGATATCTTATAACTCATATTAGAAAACTGAACATTTTCAGAAACGATTAGAAGAAAGAGGACATATCTATCTGGGAAAGTACTCGGGATGGTATTGTGTATCAGACGAAGCATTCCTTTGTGATACAGAATTGATGGAACAGAGAGATTCGGAGACCGGAAAAGTAATCAAAGTCTCCGCGGAATCGGGAAACATAGTAGAATGGACTGAGGAAGAAAATTACAAGTTCCGACTTAGTGCATTTCAAAACGATCTCAAGTATTGGCTCAAAGATGGTATAAAAAGATGTTGAATCTTAATTTAATTCATTGGCTGCGTTCAATAGAGAAAACTTATCATGAGCGCTTAAGTGAGCGCTTAATGATTATTTAATATGGATTGATGCCTATTCACATTCATCGAGAAACTAAAGACAAGAATCAATTATATTAAAAAAAAATCACTGAGTGCTTACTGATCAGTTTTCTCCACTAAACGCAGTCATTATTTCTCTTCTTTTTAAGATTGCAAATTGTAAATTTCAGATCTTTTATAGAAAACACAGTTAGACCAGCGCTGTATCACAAAACATTATCCCAGTGGATAAACGAGGGTACATGTTTACAAGACTTAAGCATTACTCGAATTAGAAACAAAGTACCATGGGCTATACCTTCCCCGTGCGATGAATCTCACTCGATATATGTATGGTTGGATGCCTTAATAAATTATTTAACGGTCTTAGGATATCCAAATGAATCATATAAAGAACTTTGGCCACCCACTATTCAAGTATGGATCATAATTCTTGACTAATAATATTATATGAAAATTGTCAGATTAAAATATGGATTATATCAAAGAAAATTATTGATGTAGATAATTGGGAAAGATATTTTGAAGTTTCACGGTATTTATTGGCCAGCATTCTTAATAGCGGCAGGTCTCGAGCCTCCAAAGACGTTACTGTGTCACGCTCATTGGACTGTTGATCATAAAAAAATGTCGAAGTCAAAAGGAAATGTAATTTCGCCATTTGAAGCTGCAAATGATTATTCAGAAGAAGGATTACGATACTTCATTCTGAGAGAAGCGGTACCACAAAACGACGCAAGTAAGATAAATCATGCATTCATTTATTACATATCATTTGCATCAAATCTCTTAAAAATCTATATTTGTAGATTATAGTTCAACTAAAATTGTTAACATATTGAACTCCGAATTGGCGGATACATTGGGCAATCTAGTTAATCGTTGCGTGGGTAAAGCAGTCAATCCATCCAAAGAATTTCCTAATCCCGCAAGATATTGGAACATATTGCAGTCTCAGATTGCCGATGAAACCAGAGAGAGTTTAAAATCCGTGGGCAGAAAAGCACGCGAAAGTTACGAGGAATATAACTTACATCATGTCGTGGACGCAGTCATGAATATGCTTCATTGCGCAAATAAAATGGTAGCGTATCATGAACCTTGGCAACTGAGGAAACAAGTCGACAATGCAGATTCGATCGAGGAACTTAAAGCTGTTATATCGCTTGCTCTGGAAAGTAGTAGAATAGGTGCTTTAATATTATATCCAATTGTACCAAGATTGAGCAGTAGTTTGCTCGATTTTTTAAATATCCCAAAGGAGAATCGCACGTGGGCGAATACTGCGCCTGAATTTTTCAACAATAATAATTTAATAGAAAGGCATATCGAACATAATAATTTACTATTGTTTAAGAAAATAAGAAGTCAATAAATATTTACATATCTTATATTATTTGTGTATTGATTACAAAATCACGCGAGGGAAGAGTGTACTAATTTTTATATATAAAAACTTCAAAACAATTAGACAAAATTTAATAATAAAAATTATAATCTTTAAACGTCTTTTCAGTATGGTATGTACTCGATCTGTGTGAAGTTGGCCCAACTTTTGAAAAAGTCTTCGTCGTTTAGATGTAAAACAAGGACAGAATGACATGAATAGCGCTAATAGCTATCTTCCCGAATATATCTTATAAGATATATTCGTTTGCTCATTGTTTACAAGTGTATGCAATGACTTGTTTCGAAATGCAAACGAAAATCTATCAATTGAGACTAGCTAATTTGCTTGTAGTTGGAGGCTAGTGTTAAATTAGTGTGGCACCGAAATAAATAAATGATGATAAAATCAGGCTAAATATATATATATATATATATATATTCCAAATTATTACAAGAAAACATTTAAGAATTTGAATTTGTAGAAGTAATAGTTGAATGAAATATTAATTATAAATACTTGTTAATTTCAAATCATTTCAGACAAATTAAATTTCATATCCCATGAATGAATGCAATAAAGAATATCTTTTTTCGATGTTTATTGTTTATTTTCTTTCTATTTTGATAGAACGTAGGAATCGGAAGAAAGAGGAAATCAGTAAAAAGTCAGATTTTCTTTTGTCGAAGTCTTAGTCTAATATATTTACAGAGAACGGTCATTCAAATATATCAGTAGTATACATCAACATTGCGCACAAATCCTGCCGGTTAGAGAGTTTCAACCATTCCTATAGTCTATAACTTATGCATTCGTACATGAGAGAGAGAGACATTCTCTTTCGTTTCCTCTCGTGCCGGATCGCAATGTGCCTTGTATCATAAATATAGATGTACCAAGGAAGCTCGATGGATCCTCGCGAATGCCAAATTGGCTCGTGACTACTTCCTTCCACTCGGATATGTGATGCAGAATTGAATTGAGATTCGACGGGTGCTCGATTTTGCGTACATTCGATAAGCGCGCCCATTACACGAGATCTCGCATTTTTACGAGTATCTCGCTATGTATCTCTTTTTGCGCCCGTCAAATAGAAAAATAATTAAATGACTATTTACAGAATGGAAAATGAATTCTATAGTTCACTGCACGGCGTATCGCGCACGCCAATGCGCTGATCTATTGCTATTAAGTTTTTCCTTTTTATATATATTTATATATATATATATTATATTTATATATATATATTATATATATATATATATATGTGTATTTCCCATGACTTTCGATAGACGTTACTATTTAGAAACACATCAGTATTTTTGAGTAACATCCAGCTTTTAATATTGTAGATTGGCTATCGACATTGTTATCGACGTTGCTTCATTAAAGAGATTGCTTGATGAGATTAGTATCCTAAGTGCTACACTTGGATTCTTCTATTAATTGATAAATCCCACTCTACGCTTGTCGTCGCTTAAAAAAAAGGAAAATGAATGAAGAAAAAAAAGAAGATAACATTACGATTTCATGGTGGATTATGTCTTCGGGATATGTTTTGAA
>Ga0157364_1006965_pt1 | contig 11660 bp, 9 predicted proteins | sample AttsexASBM2_FD_111476 | JGI IMG/M metagenome (GOLD analysis project Ga0157364, IMG submission 111476) | Fungus gardens microbial communities from leaf cutter ant in Ribeirão Preto, State of São Paulo, Brazil - Atta sexdens ASBM2 | ecosystem: Host-associated > Fungi > Mycelium > Unclassified ...
AAAAAACGGCGAAAGCAAAGTTGTACTAATATATATGTATATATATATATATATATATATATATATGTATATATATATATATATATATATATATGTACATATATAAGAATTTTTTCATGGTAAAGAGGAATCTATAAAGATATACAGAGAATATATATAGACAATAATTTATTACCTTCTAGAGCTAGCTAAACAAATGCAAAAGATGCCTGTAGCTTTATTCTAAAAAATTATACATGTTAGAGTCATATAATAGAAAAGAGCGAAATTATAATTGATATTGTTATGATTTTGATAGGCGGAAGAAATGAATTCTTATGAGAAGCACCTACATAAAAAAAATGTTTTATTGATTTTCCTATATGCTACTTACAATATGATTATATAGTTTATCAACTGGAACTGTTTGTAAATTACAAAAAAAACATTTTTCGTATAATTTGGGAATCGATATAAGGCAGTTATACAGAATACGGTACTTACCTCCAATTTTCACATGAAATTAGATTCACTTGATGCGTTTTTGCAAAAAAACGAGACGAAATAATCTGACAGAAATAATTGTCGTCCTGTCGCGCGAAGCGAAATATGAATCGTTAAAGTTGACAACTATTTAGGTTAAGAAATTTAATGGCCAGTATTCATAATCGATTTTTATTTTAAGATCTTAAGTATAATGTCTCGCTAATGCAGCCTTTTGATTGGCTCATGATCTTATGACGTACTGTACTTAAGACGACCTTAAATATAAAATTTGTATAAGATTCGCAATAATATTCTTCTAAAAGAAACTCTTTATTTTTTTATTTTTATACAAAATTCACTTTATCAATTCACAACAATTTTCAGTAGGATAACTATAGAGATTCTAACTCACGGATACAGCAACCAGCAGATGGTTTTACTATCGCGAGAGTGGGAAGGATGAAGTCACAGATACTAGATTCGAGGGAGAAGGAAGCGCGTCATCGGAATCCGTGTAGGAGATTTGTTCCTTCTCTCTTTTACCCGTTGCGTAAACTACTGTCCTCTCTCTCCATTGTAGGATGCAGTTCTCTCTCTTCCATCCGTTGCAGTCCTATACTTATTATTTGCGCTCTCTTTCTTCCATTTCTCTCTCTTTTCTTTTGCGATTTTAAATAGATATGATATTTATGATTTTTTAATGATACGATTTAGAAACTAATTATAATAATAACTAATTATAATAATATTTTTATGAATGTTTAATAATAACCTAGTACAATTATGATAATAATTTTAATGTAATACAAAAATGGTCAAGCGCTTTCTTATTGGCTAATTCAATACTTATTGAATCGTACTATTGAACAAGTTATTATTAATTAATTGTTAGTTAAAACTAAAACTATTAGGTATTAGTTTTAACTAAGGGAGGTATTAGTTTTAACTAAACTACAGGAAAAGAAGGAAAGAAATCAATATATATTTAAACAATTTTTTTAAATTTACATTATATATTGTATATCATATACATATCTTTTTGGCGATGCGATCATTAGTTGTACAATAAATGTAAACAAGTACAATCCGTTGCACGCAATCGATTCTCATCCGATGTCGCATCGAACTCTCGCGAGAAATTAAAATGAAGAGAGCGATGATCAACATGCAATCCATGGACAATATCTGTTTTACTTGGTCAGTGGTTGCCGCTCTACATCCAACTAGAAATAACACAGATCGGACATCTTCGTATCCTCATTATACAATTAAATCTATATTAAATCTAATGGACATTATGTTCCCAATAACGCTGAATCAAATAAGAAAATTCGAAAATCAGAATAACATCTCAATCAACGTATACTGCATCGAGGAGCAAAAAGAAATTCTTCCATTACGGCTGACCGAAAGAGGGGCAAACACAATCTCTTGTACGTACAGGATCCATGCAACGATAATACTTGCAATATTTTGCAATGTATGGATCAAAGATGTATCTTGCCTTGTGAGATTGCAAATTACAGCAACGAAGAATAGAATATATTTCTGTGATAAGTTCGTGTATATTTAAAAAAGAAAAAAGTTATAAATATTTTCAGAAACATTTTTTAAAAATAATAATAAAAATTTGTATTATTTTCCAGATGCCTGCACTATTTTCATACAAGCATGAAATCTACGCAATAGCCTGTGGAAAATTTAACAACTGCGCGATCCGGCTGGAGGCCCAGGATAACAAGTGATAGAGAGTTTCAGCAACCATCGGAAGAAACGCATTCCATTCATTGTCTACGCCGATCTAGAATGCACCCTAGAGAAGATGGATATGAAAATATCCAGCTATACATATCAGTAACATCGGGTATTTAGCTTAGCATACTATGTCCATTGCTCATATGACAACTCGTTGTGTATATATCGTTTTCGTCGCGATAATGATTGCATCGCATGGTTCGCCGAGGAACTTAAAAATTTAGCGCATAATGTAAATACTATCCTGTCTGCTAATGTTCCTATGGCAGATTTTACGCGAGATGATTGGCAAAAAATTTAACAGTACTATGTACTGCCACGTGTGTGAAAAACCGTTTGCGCCGAATGATATGCAGGTACGCGATCATTGCTATCTCACCGGCGGTGTAGAGGCGCGCATTCAAATTGTAACTTAAATTACAAAGATTTACATTGCATTCCCATAGTTTTTCATAATTTATCGGGACAACCATTACATCATCAAAGAAATAACAACTGCTTACGAAGGACTGTAGATTTATTACCAAAAGAAAAATACATTTCGTTTACGAAACATATCGATAGCACTACAGATGATCAAAAAATGATTAAAAGAAAATTGTATAAAATTATGTTTTATTGATTCGTAATTTAAATTTCTCGCATCAAATTTAGAAAAATTGGCATCTCGATAAAAATAAATTAAAAATTACACAGTCAGAATTTCTTAATCTGGATTTCGATCTATTCACACGTAAAGGTGTATTTCCGTATAAGTACGTTGACTACGTCGAAAAGTTGAAGGATACATGGTTATCTCCGCGCGAATCGTTTTATAGTTCGTTAACAGGCGACTGTATCCGAGAGTGATTATTACGCGCACGCCATAAACATATGGCAATGATTCTCCATTCGAATCTTCCGGTAAATACAGTGATCTATATTTAAAAACAGATGTATTGTTGTTAGCCGATATATTTGAGAATTTTCGGAATAGTTGCATCACTTGTTATGAACTCGATCTCACGTATTATTATACACTATCGGGTTTTATGTGAGACGCGATGTTGAAACATACTCGCGTCAATTTCGGAACTTCTTACTGACGTTGGTTCTATTCATCGAACATGATATACGTGACGGTCTGAGTCAATGACCACTCAGTTCAAATAATTATGCGCAAGCAAACAACAAATACATGCAGTTATACGATTTATCGAAATCATCAATGTATTATGATGTCAACAACCTGTATGTTTGGGCAATGTGTCATGCCGATATTCGCTAGGTCGACGACATAGACAATTTTGATATTATGAATGTCGCGTTAGATTCACCGACGGGTTACGTCCTCGAGGTTGACTTGGAGTATCCGCAACATATCCATGATGCGCACTTCAATCGTTTTGTCCAACGCGCGAGAGGAGAAGCTCCTCGCGATATTGTATGGTAAAAAGCGTTACGTCATACATTATTGCAATCTGCAGGAATGTCGTCACGGTCTCGGCATTACAAAGATCTATCGTATACTACAATTCGCGCAATCTCAAATGTACTGGCTTCGCGAGTACATCGAACTCAATACAAATTTTAGAACTTTAGCAAAGAATAAGTTCGAGAAAAACTTCAAATTAATGAACAACGCGGTTTTCGGCCATGGAGAATGTGCGTAACCATGTTAATGTGCAACTCGTAATGCGTTGGGATGGGAGATACGGTGTAGAGGCAATGATTGAAACCAAACTTTCACAGTAGAAGCGTTTTTTCCGAGAACCTGGTCGCAATAGAAATGCGGAAACTCGAAGTGAAGTTCGATAAACCGATATATGTGAGTATGTACATCCTCGATACGTATCTGTTTATACGAATTTCATCACGAGTACATGTTACTGCACTTCCATGAAAAATGTAAAATTATATATACACCGACACGGACAGCCTTATTTATCATATCGAGTGCGACGATGTCTACACTATGAAACGTGATATCAATAGATTCGATATGAGCGATTACGCGATCGATAATGCTTACGACATTCCATTAGTAAATAAAAAAGGTTTAATGAAAGATGAAAACAATGATGCGATTATGATCGAATTCGGGCTTAGAGCTCGAAAATGTATGCCTTGCGCAATGGCAAAAAAGATATTAAGAACGCAAAAGGCGTCAAGAGCAATGTTGTAGCGAGATCCATAACGTTCAATGATTATACGTAGTATCTTAATGACACAATTTAAATGACACGCAGGTAGACGTGTATAAGATCGAAATTGCATTAAGTATACACCATATCCGAAATGAAAATGCTCTGAATCCGATGATAAGCGGTACATTGTTCCAGATTCTATCGACACGCTGCCATGGGGACATTATAAAATATTATTATAAATTCATTTCTTTTTTTGTATTTATGTATTTTTTTTTATTAATAAAAACATACTTGTATATGATGTATAATATATTTATTAATATGTATATTATGTATCCTATGTATAGTACATATAATATGTATATTATGTATAGTATGTATGGTATATACATTTGCACGTATGTATATACATATAATATATATATGTATGCATCTATAATATGTGTATAATATGTATAATGAGTTATATTTAGTATATATTTATATACATAGGGAAAAAAATAATTATACAATTTGTAATAAATTTTATTTTTATAACACACTAACTTTGTCTAAAAGTTATGCGAATTATCAAATTCGAGCCATTTCATGTATATCTTATTTCCTTTTTTACGCAACACTTTTTCAATTAGATATACGTCGGGATTAGCGACGCGATGCAACTTATACTCATAGAATCCTCCAGCAACCGATTTTTCACGTAATCTTCCAGTAGATACGTCACAGGATTAATTTTCTGTACTTAATCATTAAATCCTTTTCTGTATCATTCAATCATTGTAAGCGCACTGTCTTTATTTGTGATACGAATCCATACTTTTGTTTCCAACGACACAGTTCGCAGAAATTTTCGTAGGACATGTCAGTGTTTACATGATCATTGTATACATATTTCAGATTGGTACCGTCTTGTTTGAACAGGATCAACAGACTTGTTAAAGACTAAACTTATAAGATGCTTCGGTATTTTTGCATATGTCTGACACAGATAAAAAGCAGTCGACGTCCGCATGTCAACCTATCGCAAAATACTCTATGATTACGTCTTGCTTGTCGCATGCCACGTCATCGAAGACAACAATAGAATTTAGAAGCGCCTCGTTCGGTAATACATCGTTATTATTGGAGAATATAAAGTAACCAATTTCTTCAATTGGTGCTATAATAAATTCTCCAAATATCGGTATTTTGGCTGTTACAGCGACTTCGTACACGTACACGAAATGTATGCCATGTGAACTTTACAGCAAACTTATCAACATGTTTGTTTTGCTGCAGTTCGATGGACCACAGATGATTCCACGTATAAAAATCGGCAGCATGTTTCCATATTTCTTTTTCTGTACTTTATTGTCGACATTAGTCACTTTGATCGTCTGCGATGTCGAACGAACTTTATATCTTCTCCCTTCACTCGACACTGATAATATTGAAAAAAAACAACATTGAGAGCGAATGTATTTATAGTAGCACGCAAAGCGAAACCGTTTAGTATTCAAAATGCTTCTTATCGTGTCGAACAATTGTGATGTACATAGTTTAACCATCAAAAAATTAGATTATATACCGAAAATTATTTTGCTACGAGAATTTAAGAATTACATAGATCAACTGTGGCAACCGAGCATATAAAGGCTGGTTCAGCAACATCGTCAGTGCTTGAAACATTATAATTTGCTCTGCAATCGATCGCATATTGATGATCCAACACTATTTATAAGAAATTATAGCAATCAACAACAAAAGGCTGCAGTTTTTTAAATTATGCGATAAACGCACTTCCGATCGAGTTGCATATCCCCAGATATCAATTTTGTGATTCAGGTACGCATTTAGAAAAGATTAGCTAAAGACGACCGAGGCATTAATCCGTTGATGTGGCGTGTCGCGAACATGACATAACTTATTCGCGGAGCAAAGATTTCACGAAACGACGTAGTTGAGAAAATACTCGCTGAGGAGGCGCGGAAACGGATTACCGCAAAAGATTCGACTCTTGGAGAGAGAGCTGCTGTCACAGTTATTTGGGCGGCTATAAAAGCCAAAACGAAAATTGGTATGGGCATGAAAACGAAAAAGAAAAAGCCGATGAAAAAACGAATATTACCGGTGGCAAAACTCGGTGATATCTTACCTACTGTACCGTTATTGGGAGTTTTCTGCTCGTTAGTCAAGGCGCAGCAGGAGTCGCAAAAGCTATAAACGATAATAAAGCCGCGCAATGTCAGTTGGAAGAAATCATAACCGCGTCATGGAAGGTCATGGAGTTTACGCTCCATACAAGCGTAGACGAAGAGTCACAATGGAAAAAATAATAAAAATGTTAAGCAGTTGCCAAAAATGCCGAAGGGTGTAATTATTAACGTATAACTGCAATAACTGGCAAAACGTATGCATATTCCATATTTTAGAAGTATTTTTATGCGTATCTATCTTACCAATAGGGAGAGTACATCGAAACGAGAACAGTATCGTAAATTTGGATAATGCTGATGGACCAGGTACTCATTAAGCGTATGCGAAGCGGGAAGATCGTGCTATTTACTTTAATAGTTTCAGCAATTTTCGACCACCGATGGAATTGGTGCCATATTTAGACGTAATGCAAATCGAGTATAATCGCATGCCTTATCAACATTACGATCAAAGCAAATGTGAACAACTGTGTCTACAAGCGGTTAACAATCAATTTAAGAATTGACATTGCATTCTTTCAACTCAGTATTCATTTAAACATGTCACTGACATTAAGCTTACCCGTAAGAATAGTGGCCTGTTACTTTCCGGTCGTAGATTTGAGCAATGGCGATTACGAGCTCAGTTCGACTCTGAAATCTACTATGTGATAGCTATCATAAATTCATTGAATAATAAGTTTTACTTTGACGAAAACGACAAAGAAATTGTCATTCTCGAAGGATCGTACGAAATACGTAACATAAACAAATATCTATACGTAATTCTACAATTTTAATGTTGCGAGAGAGAAAACGCTTCGCAAAGAGGATGAACAGTAGCCATTGACTATTCATGCCAATAACAATACAATGAAGAATGAGATCAAATGCGCTTATCGAGTAAATTTCACCAAACCTCACAATATTGAATCGCTGTTGGGATTTTCATCGAATCGCTTGCTGGAGCCACAACGGTGGCATGAATCAATCGTATTGATAAATATCATCAATATAAATATCATTCGCGTTGAATGCAATGTGACCGCTGCAAACATAAGTCCGTTCACACGATATATGAATTTTCATTGAGCGTATCACCAGGATATAAGATATCGGAAAGATCAACACAGATCATTTACCTTCCGATCATCGTACAGAGCATTACGGATCTGACGATTCGCGTTGTGACGGACGATTGCTCGATTTTCGCGAAGAAGAAATTATTATATAATTATTAATTACAGAAATTAGATTGCATGTATGGATAATAAAGAAATATGATAACGTGAAATGCTTGTTCTGAACGAGCAGGCGAAACAGACAGGGGACATAATTTTTGCTAGAGGGACGACAGCGATCAAAAATATTCAAACGTCCAGTAGAAAGAAACACTGCGTCGAATGTTAAATTTTTACAATCATTGGGCTTTGATGTACGAAATATCTGAGATAGTTGATATCTTGAATATTGGAGGCGAACCAATCTTTGACGATCGCATCGTCAAATTCGAGTTTCATACGTACAATCCGTACGATGTTTGGACATAGCGACAAAATAAAGATATCCATACAACAGCAGGATACACACGTTACCGTGTGAAAGCATTTTCTACGTCGAAGATAGATTGATTTCAAAGAAAAAAAATGTACAAAAGCAAATCTTGGATGAAATTATGTGGCGATGTTCGATGAAATTCGATATGAACTCAACGATATGAAGATTGATCGAGGATTACAAACGTGTAATAATTAACATTCGTTATGAATTAATTTTGATATGAGCGCGCAACGGTAACAATTATATAGTGGGAGATTCAGCAACACAGCCGACGCTTAAATTATTCAAAGTATATTGGCGAATGCCTCACGTTGAACGAAATTAATAAACTATCTATGCTGCGCGTTTTAGAAAGAGGATGATATCTGAATATAAGTTTCCGTTCGTGGGATTTGTATGAGTACCCCCTATTGCCGAATACAACGAAGCATTCCTGGGCTACTGCAATTCAATTGAAAAAATCACGATACGTTATCACAATACGTTATCTTTGGTCTACAGACTAATAAAAAAAATATTATGACAGCATGAAATTTACTTCGACACCTGTAAATTAACCAATGTGAAACTTTATCTAAACTGAATTTTATCTGTACGATGATCTGAATCTGATAGACTTTGACAAACGCAGAGCCGCTATTTTGTATTGATATGTATGATATGTCATATATGATTATGTATTTATACGTTTCCGTACGTCTTACTATCAAATCCTTCATGAAAAAAATAAACCATCAATCCAATTAAACTTCTTTTTGAAACTTCTTTTTACTCTAGTAATCATTGACTGCTCGCGACAAAATGAGTCCGTTAAGAGTGGCACCGTGGATGTACAATTAAAATTTGAATTCAAAGAGTATGTATCTGCGAATACAATCGCCTATTGCCGTATGATACACGACCACGTGATTGAATATAGTCCAATGTAATCAAATGTAGTACACAAGATTACGTAAATTATCATCGCCAAAAAATAGCTTCCCTCTCTTTTTAATATATGAGATAAAATCCAAGATCCTTTGTGATCAAGCACAGTCTCAAAAAGTCGTTCACCATGTGACTATACCAACGTTTGTCGATCTGCAAGGATTATCGTTGGAAAGAAATTTGAAGGAAATAATTAAAGAGAGAACGCAACGAGTGAAAAAGAGAAGAACCAAACCCCCTCTTCCCTTCTAACCCCGATGACACGCTTTCCTCTTCCTCGAACCCAGCATCTGTGACTTCGCCCTCTTCATCCGCGCAACACTAGAGCCTACTGCTATATCCATGAGCTAAAATCCTTATAGTTATCCTATTTTCCTACTATTTTCCTACTATTCCTACTATTTTCATTTCTAAATGCGACCGGTCTCGCAGGACTCAATAGACTAAGTTACTTAATCCAAACGCTCTCTATTTAAAGGCTTCGGAAATGCTTCTGAAAAATTCGAATTGTTAAACGGACTTCCATTTTTAGAAAGTCTTATTTCTATTCTTATCTTAAAGGGCCTTTGTCCATAAGTAAATGGATAAGAGTCACAAAAAAAGGAAACATAAGAAAAATAAAAAAAATTCTAACGCTTTTTTATCCTAAGGTTAAATTCTAACATAACATAAATATATAGACAATGGTCTCACCTCCCTCCTTATATAAAAATTTTATGTATCTTCAAATTTTATTTCTAACCAAATCGTCTTCATACTTTTGAATCTAACGTGCCTAACTCATAGCTAACTGAGGCGCGAGCTGTATAATGTTGTGTTGGAGCACGATTTCCAAAACTACATTGATTATAACAATTTCCGAATAATTGCTTAAATAAATTAATTATACTTGAGAAAAGATCGATCTTATAAAGAAATATAAACAGAATAGAGTATATGTAAGTTTTTCTCTCGGCGCAATTCCAATCCAGTCTTGATTCGTATGTATCCAGAGCGTATTTTGTATCTACATATATTTAATCATGCATTTTTCGGTATCATGTTTTGTAATTATTTCTGTAAAACAATTATCTTTTATTCCTACTTTATAATCTGGATATGTTTCAAAAACTGATATTGTCTGAGTTTTTCAATTGTATTTAATTCTAGCTCACTAATCGGCACAAACGTAGTTCTAAAAGAGTCTAACAACATAAGCCTTTAAGTTGTACCTACAATTTACTGTCTTAACCAACTGTGTTTGGAAAGTGAGATTACTCTAGTTAACTCTAAATTTTTATCTTCTAGTAAGAGAATTAAAAATTGAATAAATAATTTTTTTTGTATTAAAACTATTGATATATCACTTATTTCTATAAGAATGGTGTAATGTATTTCATCTATCTACAGAGAAATTGTGTTTATGCTGAAAATGTTAAATAATTCTTTAAGTAATAAAATATGGTTTGACAATTCCATGTCTTCCATCAACGATAAACTCTTCTATTTTTCTAATATCATTCGTTAGTAACTCGTCATTCAAATTTAATAATGCCTCATCTATCCGAATATTAGCTTCCGAATATTGGCTTTAGACAAGTTTCTAATACAATTAAACTGTTCGTTCAAATTTCTTATCGTGATTGAAGTAATTTCAATAGCTTTTCCTGCCAGTTAAGGTTTAAGTATAATATTAGTTTGATTCTTTACTGAGCAATATTTTTCTTATCGGCATACAATTTATCTAATTCGTTATTGTAATAGCTCGCATCCGTGTCAGCTAAAGTTCCAAATAACGTTTTATTTATTTCTCCTACAAAGTCGAATAATCCGCATTTAGTTTTCGTTTTTTTTAGAAGTCCCGTTAAATGTAACATATTGTCTAAATCGCCGGTTATTTCATTGAGTCGCCAAGACGGTATTTAGAGAAATAAGTCCAATTTTCTTCATTAAGCAACTTAAGAAAACATTTCTGATATATTAAGTGTACAAAAAAGTTCTGAGCTTTTTTTTGTAAAATTCAATCTTTATTCAAAAACAAACGAAAAAATATTAATCAGCGAAATATTTTCTGTTTGCATCAACGACCTTTTGCCATATTTCGGGGAGCTTGCGAATTCCTTGACGATAGAAACTCACCGGCTTTGAAGCGATAAAGTCATCAATGCATTTTCGTATCTCTTTTAATCTCACGAAATGTGTATCAGTCAAATGATGCTGCGACCGGAATAGGTAGTAATCGGAAGGCGCCATGTCTGGGCTATACGCCGCGTGCGGAAGAAGTTCCCAGCCTAACGCAAAGATATGGTCCTGAGTCGCTTTCGCAACATGAGGGCGAGCATTGTCATGAAGCAAGATCACTTTACGACGTCCTTGTCCAGTAAATGGCCTCTTTTCTTCTAATGCATCGCTCAAATTGGTCAATTGTTGTTGGTAGCGGTCTGCCGTGACTGTTTCACCCGGTTGTAACAACTCGTACAACACACCCTTCCAATCCCACCAGATACAGAACAAAACCTTCTTGGCGTGGATATTGGGCTTTGGCGTCGATATCGAAGGTTGTCCAGGATCAACCCATGATTTTCTACGTTTAGGGTTATCATAAAGAATCCACTTTTCATCGCCTGTAATGATTTTGTGCAGAAAATCTTTTTTCCGGAACTTTGAGAGT
>Ga0157364_1006966_pt1 | contig 11658 bp, 3 predicted proteins | sample AttsexASBM2_FD_111476 | JGI IMG/M metagenome (GOLD analysis project Ga0157364, IMG submission 111476) | Fungus gardens microbial communities from leaf cutter ant in Ribeirão Preto, State of São Paulo, Brazil - Atta sexdens ASBM2 | ecosystem: Host-associated > Fungi > Mycelium > Unclassified ...
TATATATTAATCATTTATTCGCTATCTCATCTGTCTCTGACGATACGTGTAAAATTATAAACATTGCTTTAAATGCTTAACTTTGTAAAATATTCCGTACTGTTAATACTCACGAAAATAAACCATTACATTTTATTCTTCAGAGGGAACGTGAATTATTAATTTTTGATTGGTACCACAAACCAAGTTATTCAGGGAGATAATTGAATTTTTTCTCTAATCCAATCCCATAGATTAGTTGACAAAGCAATATTACTATCTGATGTAGAGACCACTTAAAATTTGTAACATATTACTCAATTATCCGCTTGATTTCATTTTCATCATCGTCAACAAAAGAATCCAAAACCTTATGAGACAAAAAATGGAAGTGCCAGTCTGATGACATGAACTCACCTGACAGAACTTCTTGGTTCACAATTTCATATATATCTTCTGTTACCGAAAAATTCAAACAATTTAATAGTAAAGACACGAAAGTTGGATTTTACAGCACCAATAAATTACAAAAATTTATAAAAGTTCAAAAAGATCTCATTCATCCAAGACCAATGTAGTTTACAGGATCAATTGCTTGGATTGTGATATTACATATGTGGGACAGACAGTTGAAAATTAGAATTGCCGAACATCGCAATTACTTCCATGGAATACGTCTATCCACTCCTTGATAACTGAACACAAGTTATAACAGGGACATGAATTTGATTGGAACATAATTCTTGACGAAGAACCGTGCTATAACAAATGCCTAATCTCAGAAATGCTAAATAATAAAAAACAGAAAAACAGTCTTAACTTACAGACTGATACAGAAGGATTTCATAAAACTTACATACTGATTATAAATAAGATATGACTTTGCAGAAATATATCAGACCTTCACAGCAGTCACAACAAAAATTCTATATATCCTTAATTTCTATAAATTTGATAAAAATAACTAAGTAAAGAGCATATAAGAGTCAAAAACAGTAAAACTTTAATAAACACACGTCAATATACTAATACTTATTCTCGATCATATTCTCGATCATATCATTATTCTAAAAATTTGTGATGGTATAACATATAAAATGTCTTACAACAATAAAATATCTCGATTACATGTTTCGACTTCTTGAGCGAGCCATATAAATTTGATTAATAATTGATTACTCATATTTATTAATTTATTAATTTATATTTATTAATTTATTTTTTAGTCACAATAAGTGATATAAGCAATCTAACGTGCATTTTTATATACTTCATGCGATAAATGAATTTTAAAACAAATTCGTTATTCCATTGTAGAACTCACCATCATGGTGCCCGACAGCTAAAATCTCTTGTTGTTCGGAATCATGTCCTGGATAACATTTGTCAAGATCAAAGCTATTGGAAATTATTCCTCTTATTTTCATTTTTGCACTAAAAATTCATTTTTACGTAAAATGAAAATAAGAAGTACAACCTCTATTGGCTTTGATTTTGATAAATGATATCCAAGATATGAACAGTAAGAGATTTTAGTCGTCGATCGGATATCTTGGGTAATGCTAATGCCGGCGATACTGTAACTTTCAAGCATTATAATTCGAAAACTTTATGAAAAAAATATTTTATTATAGTGTTTTGAAAAGCTCTCGAGATATGTTATAAGAATATGTAATAAAAAATAGCAGATCTCATTTAAAAAATTTAAAATGACATTGCTCTGATTTTGGTGACGCCACCCAAAGTCAGACTAATCAGATCATTGAATAGATCATTTAAAATTTTACAACTTTTGTCTGAAACTTTTGTCTTTGGTTTTTTCTAAAATGCTCTGTTTCCGAAATGGAAAAGGTGTACGGGTGATCCTGTATAATTAAAATTTTTTTCTTTTTTAGTATGAAAAGAAAAGACCTTCTACATATTATTAATAAATAGAATAATAGCATTAATATTAATAAAAAGGAGGGAGAAAGAAAAGAGAAAAATCAATTTTTTTAGCATTAAATTGAAATTCTTATAAAAAATATACATATGTACTTTTTATAGATTTTCATAGATAAGACAATAGAAAAAATAAATAAATATTTTGATAGATATATAGATAAATCAAGCCAAAATCAAGTAGTAATTCGGAGTATAAAACTTTTTTGTTATATATTATATCAAAATCAAGGACACAGAACATCTTAAGTCAACACAGAGATTCAAATGAAAAATAATTTCTGTACATCATCTAGACTTTATATCATTGCATCTTCGAATAGAACAACAAACTTTCAAGAATCTTAACTTTTCATTACCGTTGACTTATATTATATTCATAATCATGTGTGATAAATAAGCTTTGCGATTTTATTTATATTTTTTAAATACATGTGTTGAAAAAGGACCTATGGTCACGAAATGTACCTTTAGATTTTTTATAAATGTATTGATTTAATTTTTTTTATATATCGTTGTATAAGTTCGATTACTGACCGAATTTTGGATAGACCGAAAGAGTGAATTCTTCGATTTTATTGTCGATTGGTATATTGGCCGGTATTTTGGCCGATTTCAAATATGAAAATTACAAGGTCATGAAAATTACAAGGTCATTTTGACGATCATTTGCGACGCAATCTGGCTAAGCGTTACTACTCAGCATGCTTATTAGCATGTGCTGTCAGATGGATAGGATGTACAATTTCTTTATAACTTTTCACGTGAAGTGACCTCCCCCCCTCCCCTCTGCTTATGGGCGCACAACTTCCACGTGAAGCGATTCTCACCCCACCTCTCCTCCTTCTGCTTAGAGGCGCACGATTTTTCATGTGAAACGCGTGAAAAAAATCATTTTTTTTTAAATATTTGATTTTGAAAATGATCTTGTTGGAAATTTTCATTATAAAATGTGAAAAAAAAATTATTTTTTAAATATTTAGCTTTGAAAATGATCTTGTCGGCAATTTTCATATTCATAATCACGGCATCAAAAGTAGTATATCGAACGATAAAAAAAATCGGGAAGTTCACCTTTTTAGAACTCTATCTCGAATTTTTTATATAGTTTATCTAATATCATTTCTAATATGATGTTTAATCAAAGTTTGGGATTTCAATAAATATTTTATTATATATATTGAGTTGAAGAAAAAGTTTTGCGGAATTTTGTTAGCTCAAAATTATATACAGAATATATTTATTGTGAAATTTTCGACTATCTGAAAGCTTAAAAATTAGTTTTAAAAAATGTTCCTACGACTTTTTGTTATCAGATTACACGCAGATTAAATAAAAGAGCATTCTAATTTTGATTGCTCATAACTCCATTAAAAATCATTATAATTAATAAAACAGATTTTTAAAGCTGAAACGTTGCTCTATCAAGTAATGTAATTGCCAATTTTTTTAAAAATAGAACATACATTTGAACTAAAAATGTGTATACTGTCCTTTTTTTCACTGTGGTTATAAGGATATATCACATTTTTAACTCAAATTTCTATATATTTTACATTTAAAAAATTAGTATTAATACTATTCGATAGAGCAACGTTTTAGCTTTAAGAATCTGTTTTTTTAATTGCAGTACATTGATTTTTAATGGAGCAATCAAAGTCAGAATACTTCTTTTTATTTAACTTGCGAATAATTCAAGAACAAAAAATAATAGAAACTTTTATCGTAGAAATTGTTTAAAAACGATTTTGTAAGGAAAACTCCAAACTTTCACAATAGATAGTCGGAAATTTTCGCAAATTTTGTTTAGTACATGACAGACTTACAAAATGAGAAGAAAAATTTCCCTTTTTTTTTAACTTGTAGTTTTCTATATACAAAAATTACAAAATTTACTAAATTTAAAAAATATAGTAACTATTTGAAAGTAGAGATTTCAAGCTTTAAAAGTTTTTTTTTAATTTTAATCATTTTTTAACAAAGATATTGTATATATAATTTTGAGCTAACAAAATACCGCAGAACTTTTCCTTCAACCCAATATATTAGGTCTGTGACTGAGCTAATATACACTTTTGGAACTTAAAGTGAGACAGATATATTGATATTTGTCGAAAGCAAGAAAGAGAGTTCTAGATCAATCTAGTACAGGAATAGAAAACAACCTATTTGTTACGTTTTAACTAGTTTGTGACAAACTTAATATCAATAATGGTCGAAGTTATAAGACTCTGACTTATTTCAAAAGAACTGATAATGACAACTACTCATAATGACAACTAAATATATTGTTACAAATGTTTTAACAACAATTTTCAGATATTAATGAAGATTCGAAGATATCATCCGTGACAGCCTAAAAAGTGTTAATAAAGACTAAAGACGAATTAAATAAACGCTTGATTTATGGTCTTTAATACGTATTTTTAAAAATAATCTTTTAAGTTTCTAACTAATGAAAACTATACCGATTTATTGGGATATGCTAAGAATCTCTAACAATATATCTACTAATATTAATTTATATTCGCACAAAAAAAAATCTATTCATATTATTTAATCACTTTTGCATGCATGCATGTGTGCACAATTGCATGTACTATGTAAACTGTGTAACAATATACATTGCTAGTACTGAAAATCTATAGTTTACGTTACGCTTACAGATTCTCAGTACTGACAATGTATATCAGAATGTATGTATATGGCCATAATATGAAAAACATTCGAAAAATTGTACAAAATGTACGCGTACGCACGCACGTACACACATATAATTCTATTATTAAGTAGAATTCCATCCTAAATTCTTATACAAATTATACATTGTTTAAAGTCAACTTTAGGTACAAAAATATAGAATGATTAGAGATATAAAAAACGGTATTTTTTACTTTGGAAAAAAAGGATCAAGTAAAACTAGTTTTTTTCTATAAGGGTATTTTTGATCAAATTATATAAAATTCATGAAAAAATATAATTTCAATATAATTCTTTGAATAATAAATATTTTATATTCAAAAGTTAAATAAGTAATGTTATTAATACAGATAATGCTTTATAAGCATAATAGATACTATTTTGTTGCTATTAGTTATACTCTATATTCTGTACTCTATATTTTAATTATTTTATATTCGATATTTTATTTATTTTGAGACAATATCCCAATATAATATTGATTCAAGAGTAATTAAAGATTCGATGAATGTTGTCTCACAAATTTAAATTTAGAATGTACAATTACAATCACAATATATGACAAAAACAGTGTCAATTAGTCTAGTAAAGTATTATTTGTATTAATAATAGTATGGAACACTTACTTAACTTTTAAAATTGAAGTATAAAACATCATTCAAATAATGAAAGAATAGTGAAAGATAAGGTATATTTATAACCATCAACATTACATTATATTAATCGTTATACTATATTTTAACTTTTTAACTATTTTTATAAGAAATCTTACGGATAAGTGCAAAAACTAAATTTTGGGACAATAGTACAGAGTTGAAATCATGAAATGTTAAAAAAAATGTTAAATGTAAAAAACTGTCAAAGCCAAAGGAGACCATTATTTCCCCAATTTTTTTATCTTAAAATTCTAGAATTTTTCCGTCATTTATATCTCTAAGGCATGATAATATTCAAACAAAATATATTTCATATTGTGTATTAAACTTACTCTGCCATACGGTATTCCAGTAGTTGTGTTAAATGCAGGTAAAAATCTGTAACCTAAATCTTTAGCCAAGTCCAGAAGTTCTCCTCTATACCATGGCATTATATCAGCTCTCTGTTGCAGATATTCAGCTAATATATGACCACTAAGAAGACCTCTGTAAAAAAAACAAGTTTATGACATTTAACATGAAAATTCAACATCTTATAATAAGAAATAAGTATATAAGTACATTTTTAATTACATTTTTAACATTTATAAGTATATTTTTTAATAAATATATGTAAATAATTTTGATTGAAATGGTTTTACTCACCCAAGCATTCTAATATTCGTTTCAAATAAAGAAACAATAACATCTGTATCAAAGCTTACATCTCTAGCAACAAGTTTGACTGCATTTTCGAATTCTTCCAAATCTCCCAGTACCTAATATACATAAAACACTAACATATAAATAGAATTTATTCTACGTGATACATTATACATAGTACTTGTTACAGCTTACCACTAATGTATCCAGTGTATCTACCAAAGTAAGTGAAAAACTGCAAATTATAATACATAAATTAAGTTATAATTCTAGCAACATGAATAATTATCAAGAATCTAACAAAAGCCTAAAGCTCACAAAAATATGATCACAATTTTATATAGAGATTTTTATGTACAATTTAACTTCTTACTTTCCCAATGTAGAATCTATATCACCCCTATTAGGTTCAGAGCCTCTATATCGTCCTTTACAGCTTAACGGCATCAGTTCATCAGCAGGATATGCATTATCCTTGAAAAAATTATAGCAACATTTTCAGATGGTATTCATGCTGATTCTTGTTTAAAACTAGGGATGCATCAGATATCCAGGAAATATTCGATCTGAAATATCGATGCCGAAATATCTGACATTATCTAGTTCTATCTAGCCAGATAGTTGGATATCATTAGTATCTGATGATATCCGACTGAAAATTTATATTGATAGTTAGTATTACTAATACAGAATTTTATTTTTTTCAGCTAAATTTCTTGCCCAGTTTATTTTTCCTCTTTTTCATTTCAAATTAAAGAATAAAACAAATCATAAAATTATCACAATTTTTCCTTATTGCCCTTTTTTGGATATTATTTTCCAGATATCCAAAGAATTATCTGATATCTAATTGATTCGATTGAATAACCCTATTGGACCCTATTGGATATCTAATTAATATTCAATGAAAAAAATGATAGAAGATATCTGATAATTTTATGATCTGGTACATCCCTATTTAAGATCTTAAATAGACTCAAGGCAGTCATGAACCAATTAGAGAGCCATGTTATCATCTTAAGGCATTACTTAAGACAGACTTCTGTTCTTAAAATAAGAATAGAATGAATAACAGTCTTCAAGTATTTTGTTTGTTTACATGATTCTATATGAAAATACTTTTTTTTTGTTCAAAATAAAAAAATATAAAATATTTTTACAAAATTCTTTTATCTCAAATACAGACTTGAGTTATTTCTAACTTATATATATATGCATGAGATATATTACATTGTCAACCAAAATTATTAATCATATAAACCAAGAATACAATATATCAAATATTATTTACCATATATGCATTATATGCATGATAAAACATGTCCCTTGCTTCTTCTCTATAAAATATAACACAAAATATATAATCCATAAAATAAAGATTTAATCATAAAATATAAGTAAATTATATATATATATATACTTTAAAGCTTCTCTCTCTTCCTTATTCATATATTCTGATGGATTATCTTCAGATATAGCCCATAATGTCTGTATACTGCATCCCACAAACAACAGTCCCCAAATAAGAGCATCACAAGCCATTGTTTGCTAAAAAAATAAATTTAAATTCTCTTTTGTCAAGATCGCAAACTCCTAATAGTGCACATGGTCCACCAAAAATTTGTCCAACTACTCTATCTCATTTCAATGATTCCATCATTATGGAAGTATCAACGGAAATGTACCATTCCCTCAAGATTTTTTCTGTCTTTCCCTTTTTGTTTATTTCTATATATTTTTTTCCATGGGACATTATCGTCTTTCAAAATCAAATTGATGATACATATCACATTGCATCAAATTCGATGACACTTGCGAGTTTTAGTTATAGATCTGTCACTTCAGTCAAATGGCAGGAATAAATGTAATTTTCATCAAACTATAATTACGAATGATTTAAGTTTAATAAATCATTTGTCGAGTCTCTTCTCTGATAATCGATATGTTAAGATTAGAATATAACTGATGAACAGAAAGATGAATTTATAAAATTATTGTTATCGGAAGATATATAAACAGCAAGCGGTAAGGACAGCTGATTGTGTATTTTCATCAAGGCCAGATGATGTGGCTGCAGTCAGTTCGTCGACGTGATTCTTCGTTTTGTAATACAACATATATGACCTTCACCAATATGTTCTCCACGTAACTAAATTGTTCACTCCTTGTTTTCGTGATGATCTCGCCGATTTTCGTAAAAATACACTAATTCTTTATATTTCGCTTTGTTAACTGAAGACAAGTGATAGCAATCTCTCCACATTGTACATGATTATCGCCATTTAATAACCTCCAATGACTCTAAGTCTAGACCAGATCCTCATGCAGAATCCGGTCAGAGACAAGAGAATCAAGGAAGAGTGATGAGAGATCTCGGAAATTGGAGTGTTAGTGTTCCCTTTTCTGATTGGTTCCGCCTTTTTCAGTTCAATTTACGCAAATAGATCCAGCATCCAAAACATGGTGGAAGAGATGTGATGTGCTAAGTTTGCAAGCATCTCTCTCTCTCTCTCTAGTTCTCTTCCCTCTCGCTTGCTCGTTCGTAATCCTAGTTTAGTCAACCTTAGGCTGGCGTCCCATAAGCGGAAATTTACGAAACGGAATAACGAGACCAATCACAATTGCAGAAAAGAAAGCATAGTGACTGCCAATGATTGTGATTGGTTGCGCTGTTCCGTTTCGCTGTAAATTTCTGCTCATGGGACGCCAGCCTTAATTGTCTTCGTTGCACATTATTTAGGTTTGGCCACATTATTTAGCCTTTTTTTATTATGTATTACCAACGTTTCTTAGTGTTGCATGCTTCTACCATAGCTCCTGCTCATTTTAACGCATTCATTGAAGTGAGTAGAAACTATAATAGTTCTGGGGATCGATTGTAGATTTTGAGAAAAGGAAGTGAAAATTACAAAAAGTGAGCAAAAGTACTAAGTATTGACCAATTAAATTATGAATACTCTAGTGAATTTGCTCACTTTTGTAATTTTCAGCTTATTTGAAGATACATAATCGATTTCCTGAACAATGTCTCGATTCGGTGCATGATTTGCCCAACTTTGAGCACACCATATTAATCCTTTCCATCATGTTGCGGCACACGATGCTTATTTTCCCTGCTAGATTACTAGCTGGATTAGAATCTTTTCAACCACTATTGGCTGCGATGCTGCCAGTGTCAGTAACTAATGCGGTGGCAAGATTCTAATCTAGCAATCCAGGAAAACAAGCATCAAGTGTCGCAGGTGCTGGTCGCAGGTTTTGGAGAGAAACGCTTGCCGACTAACATAACCTGACCTGATGGCAGATGCTGGAAGGATAACACGATGGCTGCGATCGATTTGAATGCTCATGCGCTTGTAATTATCGTTTTGTCTTTATTGTTCATTAGACATAAATAAGAATAAATCGAAATACTGAAAAGCACAGAGAGCGTTCAAACCGACCGCAGCCGGTATGTGCAGTTATCTTTCTAAATCTCTCTGTTTATGGATTATTTATAAGGTTTAAAGGCTATCAACTGTGAAACACAAAACATGGAACGATATTCACAGTTCATTCTTATTTTAAAATTATCTTAAATAATGTCTTAAGACTAATAAGGCTAATAAGATCTTCGGATTGACTTACGACATTGTACTTAAGACAATCTTAAATAAGATTCAATTATGAATATCAATCTGTTTCGCATCGTGAAGTTGGTTTTGAATCTTTCTTTGCATAAGGAAAGATTCTTCTTTATTTATTCCTTCCACTATGGCCGGAAACCGAGCAAGTCTGCCATTTTCATATACAGCCTCGCTATGAGATAGATTTGCTTCTCTAAAAAGAAATCCTATAAGAATTGGCGTATGTAAATCGAATAGGCTAGAGATTCCCAAGCTCTTCTAAATCTTCGAATATTTTTTTGACTATTTTATACTCAACTTTCTCATGTATATTTTAAAATATGAAACTAATCGATAATATTTTAGCAATAAAACTTTATTGATTGTTTCCAGTATTTACACCAGTGAGTGTGTGTGTGTATATATATATATATATATATATATATATATATATATATATATATATAAAAGCGTTAATATATGTACGCAAAATTTCTTATAAGAAATCTGATCGATTAAATGAAAATGACATATCTTGCTCGGTTTCTGTTACCAATCTGTTCAAGTTTTATTATCAGCAGATTGTTCGGTTTTTACTCGCAATCTGCTATCAGATTCTGTCAGCAGGTTTTGTTTGATTTTTGCTGCCAGTTTATCTATTTGCATAGAATGTTAACAAATTCTGTCAGCAGAATGCGATATCAGTTGTGATCAGTCTGCTAACATCTTTTGATCAAATCTGCTACCAATCTGTCGATATCCTGCTAATTTTATCTGGGTATTTGGGTATACATATATGCGAATAGAATTACATATGTAGAATTTAGTATAGAAAATTAATCTATATTTATTTTTATAAATAAAATACACATGTGTATAAAAATATATTAGAAACATTTATATTCGAAGCAACGCTTGAAAAATTACAGCTGCATTCCAAGAACGCAAATATCAACATCGCTAGCATCCATGTTCATTTTAATTTTGCGCTGATCTCTAAAATACATATCTACTATAAAAACTGTTATAATTACAAAGAAAAAATTTTAAAATATTTAAGATATTAACCAATAAAATTCAATTGATTACGAAGATATTAACAGTTTAATCACAGTATACATATATTTGTATCGCAACTCTGTCGGCATCTTTGATTTTGATGTTAAGTTGGCCAAATCCTGAAATGCGTGAAATAAGTATGTTACCTAGCGTTACCACGGTTACCACTTAAACTTTCTTCTCTTTTCATTCTTTTATTCGTTTTCTCAAAATTTTTCACAAAACTCACTAGATTTATTCGCGTCAAAAATTTCAAGAGGGACATATTTTAGTCATGTTGTTTTTTTTTCTAAGTGGAGGCGTTAAAAAAATATAAAGGTCACCTCCATTTTTTTAAACGGAATTATACAATTTTTTTTACATAATATGATTCCTCTAATTATTCTGCATATAAAACTATTAATGTAGAGTTATCAAAAAACCAATATGAGATATTTTATAATTTATTCTGGCATATATCAACTTAAAATGAGTAATAAAAATAATATGAGCTAAAAGGCCATAGGAGTCGGCACTATAATTAAATTGCGCAAAATTTAACAATCGATTATAATATAGTACGTTTTGATTCCGTTTTTTGCGCTATCTTCAACACTGTTAGCAGCCATCAACAGACTGGCAGCAAACTATAATTACAAAGAATTGCGATATGTTGTAGAAAAAAACTTCGCATAATTTTATTCCTGCCAGCAATGCAGTGAGACGTATCCATTCTCAATATTCTAGTGTTGTGCTACAGAGTTGCATAGCTGAGTGGTTATAAGATAGTAAGTCTTCAGCTAAAGTAATTTAGTAATGAGAATTAACTTATTACAATGTAAAAAAGATGAAAATAAAAAGAGAGAACAATTTTTTAAAAGCAAAAACGCTCACCGCATAACTGTCACAATTGTAACAAAATAAACTATTGCCAATTATTGTCGAAACATCATCAGTGGTCATCACAAGTTAAAAATTAAAAGATTAAATTAAATCTTGACCTCAGCAAACGAGAATGGATTAAAATGGATTGAAATGGATTGGATCTGAGCTGACATTAGTTTAATATTTGAAAAAAAAAAAAAAAAAAAAAAAAA
>Ga0157364_1006967_pt1 | contig 11658 bp, 5 predicted proteins | sample AttsexASBM2_FD_111476 | JGI IMG/M metagenome (GOLD analysis project Ga0157364, IMG submission 111476) | Fungus gardens microbial communities from leaf cutter ant in Ribeirão Preto, State of São Paulo, Brazil - Atta sexdens ASBM2 | ecosystem: Host-associated > Fungi > Mycelium > Unclassified ...
GCTGATGAACATTCCCAATTTTTTTTCACCTGTTCATAGGTACTCTATATGTAATTTTATCAATCGGTAAGTAAGAAGGAATTTTGATTTTTTAATGTTTTCAACTTTGGATTGAAGAAGTAACTTTGATTTTTTTTCGACTTTGAGGTAATGAATGATACTATTTAAGTAGCACTCGAAAGATTATTAATAATAAGTATAAAAGAAAATCGCCGATACTGACATAAGTCTCCTAAAGTGACATCTCTCATTAGTTAGTTATTTTCTCAGAAATTGACTATTGCATTTTATTAATACTAATAAAATCATGATCTGTTTAGCTAATTAAAGAAGTATAAACTCATAATTCGTGTATTTGTGACTTGTTTCTATACCAAACTAAAAACGAATTCTACGAAAATACATATTGTATATATAATGCAAAAATAAAATTCTTATGATTTTTTTTGCAAATTACGTAGTTTAAATAATAATGACTATATTATTGATAATATCACATCATTTTAAATGTTTGTAATTTTCTAAATCAATTTTATTTATATTTTTTTTTCTTAGTTCTTTCATAATATGATTTTAAATTTAAAAATTGGAGTAACAGCCATATCTGTAAAACAGATCATGAGTTTAGTTAATCTTTATAATGTTGCTTTAGAGTGTCAAATAGCTCTATTAGAATTGAAGATAATTGTGCATATATGAAAAACTATCGTGTTACATATTTGTCTCTTGCAGAACAGCATAAAGTAAATATGCATATAATTCAATAAAAATGTTTTATAACGAAGAGTAAAAAAATCTGGAATATTTTATATACATTCACTTGTAGATACTTTCTACAAATAATTCCTATAAAAGAAAAAAAAAGAAATACGTAGCATTACTGCTCACTGTGCTCAGATTTGGAGTCCATTTTTGCTTACCTTACGAAATAGTTAATTATTACAAAATTGCAAATAGCATTATAAAAATTGCTTATACTATGTGATGGAGATTTTTTAGTTTGTATTTATGTTTTTAAAGTTTTATTTTTACCTTTTGTTGAAGAAATATTTTCTAAAAACAAATTGCGGTATGTCAGTATCGGTGACTTTCCTCTATACATTATATGATATATCTACACATTGTTTTAGAGAAAATATAAATGAAACTTATCATAAATCCAAATGTCATACTTGAGATTATCGTGATATTTAATACATAGACATCGTGAAAATAAAGATAAAATGGAAATGATCACAAGTTTAATTTTACGAACTTAAGCGGGATCCTTCTAACTTCAAATGTTGCCTGCAATTGATGAGATAGGAGAGTATGATGGAGTTATTATATGTTCGATACTTCCATCGAGAGAGCGCAGTACAGAAGTCGTAGCTGTTTGAAATGGTTTTGTACCGCAGCTAAGCTTTGTTATCTTACCTAGGAACTATGCAATAATGATGCCACATTTCTCAAATAAATCGATGTCCCGAGGGATAAGTAAAGTCTTCGCCCCGCCGCAAATTTTATATAAAATGTGTCATTATTAAACTTCCCTTGAGAACAGAGTTAATTAAATCCCGTTAGTAAAAGCTACGGGCAATTTGAGCCCCCGTTGCCGATTGAAAACGATGACGGGAAACGAAAGCGAGCTGCCGTGATTTCCATCGTTAATTGTTTTCTCGGATCGAATCGCAATGTGCACCGGCAGAGAAGTGGACAGAAAAGATGATTAAAAGTGATAGAGAATCGTGCGAAATCAAGAGGGAATTACTTGTAATATAAATTATTATTTTCGAAAAAAAAACATTAGCGAAATCACGAAATAAAAGGTATTGTACCAATTATTCTATAAACATTATTTCTAACGTGTTTTATCTTTAAAGTATCTTATATATGAATGTCTATAAAAATCCATAGTAATTTAGTTAAAGAAGTCTATAAAATATTCTTTTATTTGTCTATATCACTTCACTAAAAACTCGAATTTAAATTTCTCTAAATTTTTTGGAGTAAAATTTCATTCCAAAAAAGTGAGATTTCACTCCAAAAAATTTAGAGAGAATATAAAGAAAATGTAAAACAAATAAATTTTCAAAACATAACAATTTTATACGATCAGATACAACTGTCCTAATTTTCAACTTTGTTGAGATTTAGAATATCGGGTAGCATTATATTGTTAATGCCTGATCATCTTTTGTTGTCCATTTTTGTTTATTTATTTTATACAATACTTATTTTATTGCTGTTTAATTTTTTCTCTTGTTACTGCATCAATAAAGTTATTACTATCAGCTATATCCTTTTCCTTGTTATAAAGTATTATATACAATGTGATATTATATCCTTTTCTCATACATATATTATATATTACTTTCTATAGCTATATATGATAAAGATCATTCTCATACTCTCGAATCCTTTACAACTTCATTCGTCCGGCGACCACATCGTTTCATTGAAATAACGGACTAACCCACTTTGCATGGCGAGAAGGCCGAGATTGCATAAGTTATGCGAGTTATCGCGCGTATCCATAAGGGGCGATACGTCTCTTGAATGCGAGAGGTCGCGAACTCGAATGCACTGTTCGCATGTAAATCTGCTCCTCCCGCTGTCGTACTTCTGGCCGAACCCATGTCCGACTTTTAGCTGATAAAGTGCCCGGTACTGATCTACCGCCTCGATTCTACGTTTCTACAGTAGAAACTTCGATCTTGAGAACTTTCCGCCGCACGATCGACTCACGAAATTTATAGCTCCTGGACAAATTTGTCTTCTCGTAATGAGCGTCCGATCAGTTCGACCGTTTTAACTCATTCTTGGAGGCTACTCTATTATTAGACGTTATCTCTAGGGAATCGACGAAGGAATGAATGAATGAATCGAGTCGTTAAGTATTGATATGTTGTATATGATTGATACAACTTTGCAATTTCTCTTTATTCTAAATTGACTAGATATTTAGAAACATAGAGAGAGAGAGAGAGAGAGAAGAAGACCTCTTTCTTTTCTTCAATTATATTTCTTTTAGATTAAGAATTCAAAATCAAGAAAGTAATTAATCAATTTAAAAAAAAAAAATAATAAAACCAAACGTTTTTAGCATTTGTTGAAATTATTATTGAAATTATAATTGTAAAACTTTTAATAATTCAAAACGATATTTAATTGAATGAGATTTGTGTTTAAGAGTTAAACATTTCCGGAAAATATAAAATGTTACAGAAATTTCTAATAATATAATATAAAATATTTTTTTCTCTCGAAAAATCACTTCAAAATTTGCCTGTATATTTTCTTCAGCAATATCATTCGTTGATATTCCATTAATATCATCCATCCATTAATCCTTGATAATTTTATTATCAAGGATTATTTATAATTTTCTTTTGTACTTTGATTTCGATTGAAATAAAATAATTTTTAATGCACGAACTCGCGCATCAGTTATCTCCCTTTTTATGGGAGAAAAAAAATACGTGCTTGCACAAATTCAGAACTGACTGAATAGAAGCGGCGTTCGTATTTGGTGAGTAGTTACAAACAAAAACATCACAATAGTTTCAAAAACTGGAAGCAATGTCTATACGCAGCTTCACGACGCAGAGTGAAATACGAGTCGTATTGAAGTGAAACCGGCATATTCGCAATTCTGACGTGTTCTCCTGTTCTTTCTGCTTTATATTTTGCGTATAGAGTAACATGTAGAATATGTAAAAGTTACGCACGCGTACATATAGGTGATATTTCATACATACACCGTTCACTATTTCGCAATAACGTGTTTAACAACGGTCGAAATTATATCTTTTTGAAAAAACAGAATTAGTTTTTGAAACTAAAGTTTATAAATTTCTAGGCTTTATTTTCCATATCGAATTAACGCAAAGTGAACGGAATATGTGACTAGAACATTCAATTACTTTGAGAAAGAAATATGTTATTTAGAAAGATAGCTTAAAAATTGATATCCAAGTTTCTATGATTAATTATTATTTTCAAAAATTGATTATTATTATTCCAATTATGATGTTCCTAAATACTAATTTATCAGTTTTAACGATCACGTTTTAAGAAGACAACTAAATACTTTTTATTTTTCTGCATTTTCATTTCCATTTATGTGCTTGAAATATTTTACATTGCCGTACATCAGTATTATTAGATTTGTTTTTTTCGCATGGATGATGATACGTACTCACATACATCTCTGTTTTAACAGAAAGAAGACTTGTTTCTCGTATTTCTTTTCTGTTCGTCTCGTCGCTCCGCAGTGGGATGGCTCAAGTAAAGTTCCCTGCATTTCTTTATTTTGCCCCGGAGTATGATCTCTCGAGAGTTTCGAAACTGCAGCGGAAACGGCGAACTTGCGTCTGCCATCGGCAGAAATTAATGAGATATTTGAAAGCGGTTAAACTTCCACACAAAATCGTCGACTGCTCCTTTTACGCGTGTAAATTTAAACATGGTCGAGCACTCTTAAATCGACGATTGAGGCTGAGTAAAACTTAACTGTAGGTTTTGCATAACGCGTTTATATTTCAATAAATTTTATTAAGAAATAGATTGATGCTGTTCTCTTAGTAATTTCTTATCTTTATTAATTCACGGATAATTGAATGCAGCGAAACTTCGGGCAACGAATTCGACTTTCAGTTCGTTATAACTTTATCATTCGTGACTTTATACAGACATGTATATATATATATATATATATATATATAAAGATATATATTTTGTTTTTGTAACTGAAAGTTTGAAAATAAAATATTTCGATATTGAAGCTCACATATATTGTGTATACATATGAGTGTATGTATATATAGGATTCACTTAAATGCATATCTTTGTTTTCGTAATTTTTATATATTGTATATATATATATATATATATACACACACATATATATGAGCCTCAATGGCGAAATATTTTATTTTCAATATATTTCTCAATGTCGAACTGTGTAACCATTTTAAAATCTCTCAATGTTGCACAGAGGAAGCCATAACGTCCATTTTGAAAATACTGAAGCAAACACGCGCGGACTGCCTGAAATTCGCGAAACGCGTCGATCGTCATAAATCTCTGTCGCGCAAAAATACTGACTGCTAGTACAATTTGCTCGCAACGCCATTTCTCACGGTGTGCTTTGCCTTGTATATCGATGAAAATTTACTGTCCCTAGTGGTCGTCACTTTGTTTGTCTGCCTTTAAACTGCTTTACTTTCTCAGGCTCCGATACATTTTGCGCGGCTCGACGATTTTGCATTATCACATGATATTACAATGCGAAGAAATAAAACTCGGAGGTTTTCGTCGGCATATTGATTTATAACAGTAAAGCGGGAAATAGCACGGAGATTAAATAAAATTGTGCGAGAGAGTTTAGAATATTTTTATGTGTACTTTTGTATCAAATTTTACTTTTACAAGAGAAATTTTCAAAATAAATCAAACGCACTGCAGAAGATATTTGTAGACACATGTTACATGTTTCGAGATAGTCATCAAGAATTTAGTTTCTTCGGAAAAAATACAAGAATTATAAATCCTCAAGAAGTTTAGGAACAGAGGAAAATTTACTGGGTTTACTTGTATCGAGGTATCGTTCACTTTTTGAAAATACAAGTTGTATTACTTTACGTTTAAAAGAAAGTTGCTTTACCTCGATAGTAATGACGCAGTTTTAGAGTTTCGTTAAAACCGGCGAATAAAGAAAGCGAAGTAGAAAAATCGCAAGAAACGAGTTTGAAGTAAGGATAGCGTTTCGCCACCGAGAACTCTAGAAACTTATAATCATCCGAGGCGTTACATCAGCTCCAAGTTCCAGCGAAGCTCGTGAAGCGTTCATTCTTTAAACTTTAATTATTTATTTGGACAAAATTATTAATTTCTCGTTATCTTACCAGATCTTATACCAACTCTTTTTATTTACATTTCATTTACGGAGAGATTCGAGATCTTAAAATACAGAATTATAAATCTTTTTAATTCCAAAATAAATCTTACGTTATAATTGATAAAAATGTTACTTTACGTTACAAAAAATACATGTCAATCGTTAAAAAATATATATATTGTAATTAATTTTCTCCACACGAAGAATTTCGAAGCACAAGTTTAAAAAAAATATCGTTTTTATATTTTTACTCGTAACGATATTATCGTAAAAAAACACATTGTTCCGCAATGTCTGTATTAGTTCGGCAATCGAATGCTCCGCTGTGTAGCGATTAAAATGAAATTTTCGTAATGCACAAATGGTAATGGTTACAATTTGATTAAATATACAAAATCCCCGCGTGCGGTCGCGTGTCACGTTTACAGGCCGCTTTTTCTCCGAGCCGCTACATCGGGCGGCGCGGCGCCGACAGGCTGTTCAATGCGGCCGGAATATCTCGTCGCTGCGGTGGATCGTGAAGGGGGTGGAAAAGGGGGGAGCGGGGGAGACAGCGAAAATGGGGGTGCGGGAAAAAGTGCAGGGAGAGAGGAGGAGGAGGAGGGAGGGTCGAGTTGCCGGGGTGGCTCTAGAAATTTATTAGCACCGGACGCACTCAGCCGCGGCGCGTCACTGTAAATTAACAGCAAACAGAGAAACGAGATGACCCGCCCTCGCACCCTTTCCTCGTTCATCCTCCCTCTCGTTCGCTACCGTGCCGCACATACATCCCCTTCCATCTCCCATCGTATCTCTCTCTTCCGCGCGGTCCATCGTCGACGACCATGCGCGCACGTTGTTTGCCATTCCCGCCTATTCGACTATGAATTAAAACATAAATTTCAATCAACCGGGCAAAGGCATTTATGTGCCTTCTCGTCCGGAATATACGTATACGGAGTGTCCCGAATATACTCGGTACAGCCATATAGTTCATTAAATCGATTTTTTTTTCTTAGTTATGAAGTTATGAAATATTTATCACAAGTACTCAAGTTTTATCTTCTAATAAAATAGCGAAATTTTTTTTAATCAACAATGAAATAAGATCTTTTTTTTATATATCTTCTCGAGATTCTGTTCACCGGATTTTTTATCTTTGATAAAAATATATTCGTAACCAACGTTAGTTCGATTGTAACTAATTTTTATAGTTTAACGTCTGATATTTGCGATTGTATGAAATACATACGGTGCTTCTAGATCACCAGGTATATTATACGGTCGTGGCCGTCGATTGGGTCGACGTACATACGAGAGTGGAGGGCGAGCAGACGCAATTATGCGAGCTCCTGTACCGATTAAAGAAAATTGTTGCCTCCAGGGTCGCGTTTTTCACTATCAAGACCGTGCCGAGTATACGTAGGCGGTAAATATAATGTTGAATGCGTACGGATCTCGAGGATTTCCTTATCCTCGCTCAATTGCAAAATACGTGTTTATTCAACGTATTTAGAGTTGCACACATGACATAATGATGACAGTATTTTTCTACCTTTTGAGTAGTTAACGATACAAAAGATATCTACAAGTTTTCAACAAATTATCACTTTTACGATATCCCATATTAGACACGTACACGAATTATATAGTTAATAAATATCTGTAAAGAGTATATGTAAAGAGTATCTAATCATTACACACAATCAATTGTAACGTTTTATTTACTTTGGTAATATTTAATATATAAGCGTTATAATTTATAAGGTCAAATGCGATGCGCAATTTACTGATGCGTAAAGTACAAACTTTGCCCTTCGAATAATAATTATAATAATTCAATGAATTGCACTTGTATTTGGCACAGTTAACTGCACCTTTGATTCACATTTTTAAAATCGATTGTAAGCCAATTATGAACCGTCCGAATTCGTCCGCCGCAGTAGTGGACTTTAATCAATGCGCGATCGCTTGTAATGAGTTAATTATTCCCTCACTCGCGATAGAAAACCATTAGCAAGTAAGCGCGCGGTATATTATTATCAGGCCGCTCTATTAAAGCTGTCGCTTTTCCATTAATTAATGCGCACATCATGCATACTGATAGTCGGATTTTGTCATAATGTAACTCACTAATGAAGAAGTCACGTGTACGAATAAATCTCCACAAAGTGATTATTTACCTAAATTATTAACTATAATCCTTATTGTAACATTCAGTAGTTTGACACTTAACAATGTCAAGAGAGTGCACATACTTCCTATACTTAATTATTTAGAAAACAGATCTCTCACTATACAAATCAATTCTTCACCTGTACGTATTAATTCTAGAATGCTATTGATATGTAAATTTTATGTATAAATAAGTGATGTCATTAAGTAATAAGCTTTGCCTTTAGTGATTCATTAGTCCAATTTGCTATGCTAAAAGCTGAAACAAGCAGAGACAAGACACATTTAAAAAATTCTGTTCGTTACATATTAATTTGAACCTGATAATCAATATTATAACAGAGATCCAGATACAGCATAGAGTCATAATTAAGTCATAATGGTTTCATAGAACGTCATTATCATAAATTTATAAGTGACAAATTAGATCATGATAATGTTATTATAACTTTTGATTTCTACTTGAAGAGCATGATAAATAATTTCAATTTTTAAACCGTCTTGTATTATTATTTTGTGTTACTACATATTTTATTTAAGTGAGTCATGAGAAAATACACGTGCATGCACATAAAATTAGATATTATATACTTCATATTATTTCAAGATTAAATTTGATAATGTTATTTTTCCTTTCCTTTTAAATTAATAATTAAGTCATTTATACAATTTTAGATGGTAAATATTTTATTAAAAGCGTGACATGCATTAATGTAACTTGTGTTACAGTAATTAAATTAAGAGTGATTTTCTTATCAAATTTATGTATTCACACTAATACTGTATCACTCAATGGCAATAGCATTCTAAGGTTAAAACGCAAATCTAATAGTTCATTAATTAGCAAAAAAACTAGCTTGTAGAAATTAATATCCTGAAATAAGTCGTTCCGCTGTAAAATGCATTTTTCTACTTCCTAAATCAAGTTTATAACGAGCGCCTATTTTCGCTCGCTCTATTTTCTACTTCTTGCTTTTCTCCCGGTTGTTATTTCTTTACAACAGACCAATTTAACATCCTTGTAAGAAACGGCATTTTTCTCCGCGCGAAGCTATCCGAAGTAATGTTACGAATTCGTGCTGCTTCTGAGCATGGCCACTGGTTAATGCGGTGCAAGTTCAAAGTCTTTCGGCAAAAGCATGCGAGGAAGAAGAAAGAGATGTTACTGAGCACTGGCAAGGTTCTGAAGAGAGCTTTTAAGAATTGCGGTTTGTACCTGTTCCATTTGGCCGTTATATCCTTCTTACGATGCTTTCTTTGATTGCATTAACACCTAACATCGTGTTATATCGTGTACGATATGGTAACGTTATGGAAATCGCTTTTTCATAAAAAAAAACCATCTTGCGCAAATTTAATAAACTAAATATTTACAAAGCGCTTCTATTTGCTGTGTTAATGGTAATTAAACGTGCATATCGCGAGAGTAGAAAGAAAACGACCAACTCATCGAGTTTAGTGTACCTATGCTGTACGTGCTCGCACGATGAACGGTAATACCGTTTATACCGGGTAACCGCATCGCTGCCTGTTTGAGAATAACAACAGCGCACGCCTTTCCGATCGCCTCGCTGGTAAAGATAAACGGCGAAGCGACGACGGTGGGTAAATATACGCTGGTGTTTTCGCTCGTACGTGCCACCGCCATCTCGCCTTCGTCGAGCTACGGAAGACCGGCGGCCCTCATTCCCTTCGGTCGAGGGGTGAAAATGGGTACATAGAACGCTCGGGTTTCGAGCTTCGACGAAAACGCACCGCTGATGCCATCACCCTCCCTCCCTCCCGATTCAATCAGCCCTCATTGTTTAAAAGTGCTAGCTGCGATACCACGATCGTTCCACCGCCTCGGTACCATCGCTGTGTACACGTAGTTCAGCTAGTGAACTTGTCGTTTCGTTCCTCGGTGGAGGTGGTTTTCAATCCGAAAGGTTTTCAACCTTTGCCTGTCGGTCCGATTCCAACGGCGAGTCTTTCGATTCGAAGCGAACCAGACGGTCGACCTGATCGCGCGTCTGTTCTTTCAAACGTGAGTTACATCGACCGCGTCGCATTAATTACCATTAGAGAAGATTGCTCTAATTTCGTCCTCTCGTCCCACGTGTCCTCCGGCCGCAGGAACATTCGATGGAAAATTGCGGCTGCGGAGGAAGCCGTGCAAGATCGAGCGTGGCTGGCTGGCTGGCTGAATTCGTTGGTCCGCAGAACGAATTTATTACGGTCACTATGGTCGCTGACTTTAGCATTTTTTCGCCGTTCGTGAATTCCCGGGCACCTGTACCGATGGCTCATCCCCGGTGACGCTAGGTGCGAGCTCCGCATGTCTCGATCGTCCGCATTTCGATCCGGGTGGCAGTGATTGAACGTGTACGTCGAGTCCGCGTCCCTCCCTCTTTCTCTTTTCCACCTGCCCTCACGACCGGGAACTTTTATCGATAGGGAAGATGGATCTCTCCCCCGGACGCTGTTTTCCTAGCTCTTTATTAAAACCAATTTCAACGGGCTGCGGCGGCTCGTCAAGTTTTATGACCAGCACGATGGCGATAAGGTACAAAAAGATCAAAAAAGTTTGGCTCGCCTTCGTGTGACATGACATTTTGGATGAGCGCAGGATGACCTCGAACAATTGTCGGTGTCCAAAGGCCAATCAAGTGAGATCAATTGACATTATTAATTGAATCGATTAATTTGAGGTAGCGTATGTATTACATATATCTAATGTTTGAACATGGACGTAGCTAATGAGACGTGTATTACAAATATGTATTTTGCATATATTAGAGGAAAAAGTGATATGTCTTTGTTGCTAATGTGGGCTTCCATTCAAAATTTCTGTGCAATTAATTAATATCATTTTTTACAAAAGATTTCTAACTTGTCACATCCGAAACTGTGAAATTTTGATTGAAATGACCTTTTTTGTTGACGTTTATCTATTTCATATATTACAGTTTTTTTAATATGATTCTATGTCAAGTTTAATATAAAAGTTAAAGTTAATTTAAAGTTTGCAAGTAACAAGTTTATATCCTAAATTAATTCTTAAGATATTCTTCTATTTTGAGAAAATAAATAAACTTGAATAACTATAATTGAATAAGAGGAATTCTATATTCCTTAAGCAATTATGTTTTCATTTGCACGTAATTAAATGTCTTCTTTCAATGTTTTTATATCAGGTTTCCTTAATAAATTGGTAATGACGGTTTCGGATTTTTTTATGAAAAATATTACAAAACGTTGTTTTTCGATAAAAATATTTGTAATTATGCGTATTTATTAATTTTAAATGATTTTGAAGTTCCTAAAGATATCTACAAAAAAAGAAGTGCTAAGTAGTAAGCATTCACGAAGACGGTATCAACGTAAGAGTTTTCCTAGGAAAACGTATTCAATGAAAAGAAACTCCTAAATCTGATAATATCTCAATACATTCAGAATGTTCAGTGAATTCAAGCCATTTGGACTTATGGAAGTCCAAGTAGATCTGAAGAATTCAGATTCTGTAAAACTATGAGAGGGGAGGGGATACATCACATTCAGATAATCACATCATAATGTCTCTTTCCATTTAAATAATTTTCCCATTTTGTAAACTGTCTTTTGTAAATAAATCATTTCAAGTA
>Ga0157364_1006968_pt1 | contig 11658 bp, 23 predicted proteins | sample AttsexASBM2_FD_111476 | JGI IMG/M metagenome (GOLD analysis project Ga0157364, IMG submission 111476) | Fungus gardens microbial communities from leaf cutter ant in Ribeirão Preto, State of São Paulo, Brazil - Atta sexdens ASBM2 | ecosystem: Host-associated > Fungi > Mycelium > Unclassified ...
CTCCGAAAAGGGGAGCGCTGGACCTATCTTTACCATCCCGTAACCGGCAAGCCGATCCAGCGCATGCGTGAGGTCGGCGTACTGGCATGGAAAGAAGCCATCAGCAAGGCGGCTGAATACCTGTCATCTGACCGCTACAGGGAATCAACAAATTAGTATTGCATGACACCTAATCCCAGGTTACTATCCTGTTGCGTGTTGCACAACACGCAACTAATCGGGCGCTTTTTGAGGCCTGAAAATGAGAAAGGCCCGCCGAAGCGAGCCTCCGTTATTCCGGTGGAAAGGTCGCCAAACACAGTCCCCGGTACAACTAAAAGGATAGTAACATGATTGATTATGTTGGTCGAGACGTCCCTAAAGCTCATGCGCAAACCCGTCGTAAAGGCCGCGCAAGCGCCGGGGAGATCGCCAAGTTTATCTCCCTTGCTTTCCCCGTCGTATTTACCATCCTTTTTGTTTTAAACCAGATACTTGAGCACGCCAGCCATCACGGCTGATTAAATAGCTAAAGCGCCCGCGTGGCGCTTTTTTTTCCATTAAGGAAACTAAATTTATGACGACAGAGCATCCAGGGAACACGATTAAAACGCTGCTGAATGAACAGGGCATGACGCTGATTGAAGCGGCCGAAAAAACAGGGATCCACAAAGCGACATTCTCGCGGCTGATAAACGGGAAGCAGAGCCTGACGGCGGAGGTGGCTCTAAAAATTAGTATACTATGTCGCGTCAGTCCGCTAACTTTGCTCACCTGTCAAAATCGATATGACCTCCACCAGCTCGGCTGGGAGGAATAGCAAATACGGACTTAACATGAGTGATGAACTGGATCGCCTGGCGGAAAATGAGCAGGTGATCCTTGATAAACAAATCAACCACGCCCGCACCTCCGCCGCCGACCGTTTACCTGTGACTGGCCGCTGCCACTTCTGTGAAGAAGCGACAGGTGACAAAAAATTCTGTGATGAGCACTGTTCCAAAGACTGGCACGACGAGCAGGCGGCGCTGGTGCGGAAGTATGGCGCTGTCAAAGTAGGGTGGGAACGTAGTGCTTAGGTTTAGCGAAGAATGGCTGAACGCCAACAACCGTGACAAGGAAGGCAAGCTGCTGAAGCGCGGGAAAGTACGCCAGAAGGATCCTGTCCCTGACATAACCCGTAGCGTAAAGACACCGGCCCGTAAGCACCTCAAAGAGCTTGAGCAAGCCCTTGCTCCGTCTCCGCATGCCCAGCAGTTAATCAAGCTGAACAACGACCCTGACTACGCTCGGCGGAAAGGGCCGGAGCATCGCGCACAGGTGACGTTCTTTGATTACATGCACCGGCATCACCGCGATATTTATGAGCTGCTGCATGCCACCCCGAACGGCGGACTGCGTACCGATCTGATCGGTTTCGAAATGAAGGCCGAAGGCCAGAAGAAAGGCTATCCGGATGTTTCACTGGATGCGCCGCGGGGCGTTTATCATGGGCTGCGTATGGAGCTGAAGGTAGGCAGGAATACCCTTCAGGACAGTCAGAAGGTGTGGCACGATCTGCTTGTGCGTGAAGGCTATGCTTGGTTTGAGGTCAGAAGCTGGGAAGAAATGGTTGAGGTAACGCAGCGTTACTGGCTACTCAAACCCGATGAAACACTGTAAGGATTGCGTTAACTAACCACCAAATTAGTGTGTTATGACTCCTTTTGTGTTTTAATTTTCCGCATAGAAGCCAACCCCATCAGGCGGGCACAGGTGATTTCGCCTGGTGTCCGCTTTTTTAATCGAAACGGGACTCTCCATGCACGATAAGCACAACGACGAGCAGATTTTTGAAACCCTGAAAAATCACTCTCCCAATGCCACAATTCTGCGCCTGCCGAAAGGCGACACGCTGGTGGTTGAAGCCGGTGACGCAGTGATCACTATCGACGGGCAGGGCAATATTCACCTCGCCAGCCACCATGAAATTTCTGTCACAACCGGCCTCAGTATGTCGCTCAGCGCGCGACAGGATCCCTCGTTTGCCGCCTCTGGCGTTTGCGCGCATACGCGCCTGCAGTATGACGTGTGGAAAGCGCCGGAGCGGGAGCTTACTGAGCCTGCTTCTGCCTTTGAGAGCTGTTCGACAGGCGGCGAAGCTGAGTCTCCGTCGTCCTGATCCAGTGACCGGCGCGCGCGCCGGTTAATTACGTGTGGTGTGAATGAATTTTGACGCTGTTTTTTGCGTAGCGTCCGGGCCATCACTGACAAAAGCAGACTGTGAGCGAGTAGAAGCGGCGGGTTTACCCGTTGTGGCAGTGAATAACGCATATGGCATGTTTCGACAGCCATACGCACTATTCGCTGGCGATTTCGACTGGTGGAAGCAATATGGCGAGCTTGTTCCTGCAGGCATCCGCCGCTGTTCAGCCTCCAGCGTCGCCGTAAAAAGCTATGGCGTTGAGTATCAACGCTTTGGCGGCCGCGATGTGAAATTCAACTCCGGTTCCATGGCCATTCAGTTTGCTGCAAGTCTTGGCGCAAAGGTTATCTATCTGCTCGGTTATGACTGCTCCGTTAAGGAAGGGATCCACTTCCACGGCAGGCATGCGGGCGGGCTGCGTAACCCTTCCGACGTAAGCGTTGCCCAATGGCAAAAAGAATTTGCCGGTGTGCGCGATGAGCTGGCGCACATCGAAATTTTTAACTGTTCCCGGAGAACTGAACTCGCATGCTTCCCTTTAAAAAGCCTGGAGAAGGTGATCGCGTGATCATCGTGGCTTCCGGCCCGTCCGCTGAGCGCTTTGTGCCGCCGCGCGGAGTGCCGGTTATCGCCGTTAATGGCGCTATCGACTGGATTAGCCGCGCCTCCTATTTTTTCACCCTCGATCCGTCGCCCATCAACATGCGTCGCCTGCGCATCCGGCGCACCAACGTGCGTTACTGCGCCGCAGGTCTGCCAGTGGATATTGCAGGCGTGCATCAGTTTGAGCGCCTGTCATACCGTGGCGAAGAGCCGCCCGAAAAAGGCTCTCCGGCGTGGTGGCTCTGGCGCTGGTCAGCCCGTCCGACGCTTTCAGAAAACGAAGCCGTTATTCACAACGGCAATTCGGCGTGGGGCGCGCTGGGGCTGGCATATCACCTGGGATTCCGCAATGCCGCGCTGATTGGCGTGGATGCCACACAGGACGTCCGCGTGCACAGCGGCGGGAAGCCTAACAACCTGTCACACCTCCCGCTGCTGTTCGAATCAGCGCTACCTCAGATCAACGTAGTTTCCTGCGGGAAGCTCAATTCCATCCCTCAAATGAGCATTAAAGAATGGCTAAAAAACAGCTAAAAATTGCGCTGGTGCTGCGCTCAGGCGCTGAGTACAACGCCGATCACGTCAAGACGCTGGTGGCGCAACTGCCGACTGGCCTGGACATTATCTGCCTGACCGATACCCCGTTTGTGCTGGATCGTGTGACCTGCATTCCGCTGAAATACCCCTATCGTGGGATCCGCGGCTGGTGGGCCAAAATGGACCTTTTCCGTCCGGACATCACGGACGACCTGCTTTATTTCGACCTGGATACGGTCATCACCGGCGACATCAAAAAGCTGCTTAAAACCACCAGCGATCAGATGATCATGCTCACTGACTTCTACCATCCGCAGTACCTGATGAGTTCGGTGATGTATATCCCCAATGCATATAAAAAACGCATCTGGGACACGTTCTGGGCGAACCCGCAGCGCCACGTTGACGAGTGTACCGTTACGGAAAAATGGGGCGATCAGGGCTTTATTCGCGGCGTGATCGGCGATTGCCTGCGCTGGCAGGATCTCTATCCGGACTGGTTCGTGAGCTATAAGGCCGACATCGTGAAGGTCGGGGAAAGTCCATATGCCACAGAACGTTATTCCCGCGGTAATGGCTCTCTGCCCACCGGTGCACGCGTCGTCGTGTTTCACGGCAAGCCGCGCCCGCAACAGTGCAGTGAGTCCTGGGTGCCGCCTTTCCTGACGATGGCCGCTGAGGCGGAAAGCGAATCCAGTTAAGGGCACTAAACCGACAGTTTAGTTAGCAAAAGCATCATTCAACTTTACAAAAGATACTAATTTATGGATATTACCGCCCATCATAAATTAGTATCTTATGACGGTGTAAAATGAGCATCCTTCGTAAGATCTTCTCGCGCCGCCGACATTTTTGGTCGGTGTGCTTTATGACCGAAAATGGGCCGCGCTCTTATATCGCGCAGTACCCCGACAAACTCATGACTCCGCTTCGGCTGGGGATACTCGCCAGGCAGGAAGACTACCCGGACAACGTGCCGGTGCTGTCTGTCTCCTACCTGGGAAGAATGAGCGAGTACACAGCCAGCACCCGATTTTAAGGTAAACCAATGTCAGCACAGCCCGCCGCTCAGGCAGAAGCACCAAACATCCTTGAGGCTATTCAGGAAGGGTTTAACGCCCGCATCAGCCAGCTCACTTATGCGCTGAAGCGCGTACAGGGGGATGATCTGTCGGTCCGTTATATCGAGGAATGTATCAATGGCCTGCATCTGCTGGCGTCCGAGCTGGCAGAAATTGCTGATACCGACATTACTGAGCACGACAGCCTGGTGGCGCTGCTGGGCGATCGCGACCTGTCGATCACCCTCATCCAGAACGCGCTGGAAAAAGCGAACGACGAGCTGGACGTTTTGCGCGCCCGCGCTGCCAACATGGATGAGGACGTTGCAGAAGCGATTGCGACCGCCACGTTTGAAATGAACCAGACGCTGGAGCGCTTTAAGGGCCGCATTAGCGATCTGGAGAAGCAGCTGGCGGACAAAGCCAGCATGGTAGACGTCTATGGCGAGCGCGATCGCCAGCAGCGCACTCAGCTGAAAGAGCTGCTGAAGCTGGACCCGGAGCGTCTGAAACGCAAAAACGTTGAATACCAGCGCCAGATCAAGAGCCAGCAGCTCACCATCAACGACGTGACGCAGAAGCTGAACCAGGAGCGGAATGAGAAGGGCGGGCTGCGCAATGACAACACCATCCTGATGAAGGCGCTGGAAGTTGAACGCGGTGAAGTGATGCGTCTGGAGTCCCATATCGAGCGCGCTAACGGCATTTCCGCTGGCTACCGCCATCAGACAACGCTGCCGACCGGCCAGCCGCTGGTTTATGCCATCGATCGAAAATTCCAGGGGATTTATACCCTCCAGGAGCCGGACGCCCGTCCGCGCTATATCGATAACCTCGACTTCACCTATGTCATCTGGGCCTCGATCGGCGTTGGCTCGGCGGTGCGCATCAACGAATGGCTGCGCCCCAGCTATCGCCGCGACGAGCTGCTGAAAGATTTCTGGCCAGAAGATCTGTATGACGCGCTGGAAGACATGATTGCCCAGGAACTGGAAACCACACACCCGCACCTGCTTAAGCGCGTTGAGTGGGCCAGAGGCGTGAGCCTGGACGAAATTGAGGGCATCAGTGAGGCGGCCCGCAAAGCGCTGCGCGCCGACAACCACAACACCCTGCGCGAGATCGTGATGTTCGATGCGGAAGAGCTGGCGCTGACGAAAGGCATTGGCGCGAAGACCGCTGAGCAGATCCTGGCGGTATGCAACAAGCTGGTGGACGCATGGGATCGCGAACATGGCGCGCCGGTAATCGGCTCTGGTCTGGAACCAATTTAAGTTATGTGCCGGGCCAGCTGCGCCCGGCTTTACCACGCGTCTGGCAACGCGGAAAAGCAGTATGCCGCGGGCCGTGACACACGCCGTTAACCACAAATCAGGGGATCCCCTATGTCTCAACTGTCTTACGAATCCAAACTGTTCTGGACTTTTAGTGAATCTACCGCTTTCAGCCTCACCAAAATTGCCGACGGCGAAGCGCAGATCGCCCTGCTGGACGAGCAAAACGAGCACCACACCTTCTCCGGCACGCTGCCGCAGGTGATCGACGCGGCATTCATGGAGATTTCGCCTGATGCAGAGGTAGAGGTAAGCAAAGAAAAGGTACGCGCGCTGTTTTCTAAACTGACTTTTGGCCTGGTTGACGATCCGCTGCAGCATGCTGCGGAAAAGGCTTTTTATGGCGAGCAGGTGAGTTCATAAAATGGCAGCTGAAAAAACACATCACGGTTACACCCTCGAAGAGATTTTCTGGTGGGTAAAGCGCCTGGGCAAAAACGTTGCTCTGCACACTGAAGCGGGCCAGTACCGCCTGATGTTCGCCCATCGCACCTGTGGCACACAGGATCTGTACGGCACCATCTGGACGGTGGCGAAGAATGCGGTGGAGGCGCTGGCAACGGCCATTGGCTCAGCCGACCACATTGATCTGGAAGCCTTCGCTCTCGATTTCCCGGAAAGCGTTTCGGCATAAGCAGTATGGCCACCAGCTGGTGGCCTTTTTTTTACCCGGAGTTATTTCGAATGAGCTACACCCCGAATCCGGCGTTTACGGTGGTTATCCCCGCACGCCTGAACTCAAGCCGACTACCGCATAAGCCGCTGGCGGACATCCACGGCTCACCCATGATTACGCATACCATTCGGCGGGCGAAAGAGTCCGGCGCCAACGCGGTAATCGTCGCAACTGACAGCGAAGCGATTCGTGACATCGCGGTGCGCATGGGTGTAGGAGCCGTATTAACGCCTGTAGGCTGCGACAGCGGAACAGACCGCATTGCCGTGGCGTTGGCGCAGCTCAGCGTGCCGCAGGATGAGATCGTGGTGAACCTTCAGGGCGATGAACCCATGTTTCCCGGCGTGCACCTGGCGGCGCTGGCGGATACGCTGGCCTATACCGGCGTTGAGATGGCCACCATCGCGGTGGAAGACCTGACGCCCGCGCAGCTGGCCGATCCTAACGTGGTGAAAGTGGTCGCGGACAACTTCGACAACGGTCTCTACTTTTCTCGCGCTGGCGTGCCATTCTCCCGCGACGGGCAGATGATTGATGATCCGACAATGCGCCGTTATTTCCTGCGTCACGTCGGCGTTTACGCCTATCGCGCCGGTTTCGTGATGGACTTCGTAAAGTGGGGGATCTCCCCGCTGGAGTACACCGAGAAGCTGGAGCAGCTGCGCGTGCTGTGGAACGGCGGCCGCATCCAGCTCTTGCGCCTGCAGCAGCTGGATGCGCAGGGCGTGGACACGCCGGAAGACCTTGCTGAGGTTCGCCGACTGATGCGTGAAAAGAACATGTTTTAGTGAACTATTAGTAGGATGGATTGATGCATCAGGCTGCTTAAATAACGTCTTATCGGTGTTTGCAGCCTAAAATAATTACCTAATTAGTATTGTATGACATAATGCAATGTTATAAATTTCCGTCCACGCGAAAGCGTCTACTACTTAAGGAACGGAAAAATGACCGCACAAAACGCAATGCTCCCGCAGATGGAAGCGCCGACTGCAGACGCGATGAATCGCGTTGTAATGATGTTTGCTGCTCTGACAGACAAACACCTGTCGCCTGAAGAGGGCTATCAGTTTCTGTCGCTCTGGGGGATGGTGAATAAATCTGCCGCCTCCGCTGCGGCGATGGTCCCGCCTCAATCTTCTGCACCGGCGCCGCAGCCTGTTGCCGCGCCTGATGCGCCCGTGCCGGTCATGCCTTCCGCTCCGCTCAATGCTGCCCAGTCTACTCCGGCGCAGCCGGTTCTGGCGGTAGCCGCGCCGGTGGCTGCCGAAGTTGGCGCCGCTGCGCCGATCGTTAAACCCGCTCAGGCTTCACAGGCACAGCGCGAAACGATGCAGCCGTTGAAGAAATCACAATGCCTGGCTTACAGCAGCCGCTGCGCCGCCTGGCAAACAGCTATCGCAGCCAAAGTAAATTCTGGACGCCGGGCTACAACTGGCGAATCGACGTTATCCCGTTCGACTGTGATAAAGCCGATGAGGCTTATTTCGTTCACTTCCGTGAAAAGCCGACTCAGGAAGAATTTGATGAGCACTACGCGCATTTCCTCGCTAAAGAGAACCGTTGCAAAGTGCACATTCTGGAATCTGACGGCAGCGAATCACGCCGCATCACCGATGAATATTGCTCTTTCCGTGAAAACGGCGGCCTGAATTTCCACTCAAAGGAAACGCTTCGTCCGTCCACCGAATGGGAAGAGGGCGCGCGCTTTCGCGCCAAGTTCTCCGACCGTCGTATCAACGGCCAGACGAACTATATCTATTACCCCAACCGCCCGACGCAGGCGCAGATCAACAGCATCAGCTTTGCGAAAGGCTGCGTCATTGTCGAAACCCGACCGAAACACTAAATGATCAATCCAAACCTGGCATTGCAGGCGGTGAGCGAGCACATGAACATGCTCACCGCGAGCGTTAAGTACCTGACAGCTGAAAACGCGGGCCTGGTCCGCGTGTTTGAAGTGGCGATGCAGCTGGTGTCCAGTCAGGGCGACTGGACCCCCGCGCAGCGCGAGCAGCTGGCTTCGGCAGTGATGGCCTGTAACAAGATGCCTCACACTGCCAAAGCCATCCGCGAAATCGAATCTGACGGCATCGATCTTTGCCATCAGGAAATGGAAAAGCAGGTGAAGGAGGGCGTTAGCTCCTTATACCAGCCCGGCATTGATTTATGCCTGGGCCTGGCTGAGGCGCTGGCGTACCAGCACCGCTTAAAGGCGAAGTGACAATGAGCACAGCCGCCCGGAAATGGACGGCGCAAGGGTTTGATACTCACGGCCTGAACAACTAACAACGACCACAGAGGCATTATGCAACGCTCATCCTATGTACAACTGACCTGCGCCCAAATCAAAGCACTCGCGGAGTTTTTTGATTTAGACGTAACCGAAAAAGAAGGCTTCCAGGCCGATCGCAAAGCAGTTATCTCGCATGCCGACATTCCGGCATTTCCGGACGCAGACCTTCCCGAATACAGCGGGCTGATTGCCTATGAAGAAGAAGGCCCAGAAGAGTCACAGTACGGCGTTTTACAGCTGGGCGAATAGACAGGCGCGGCCTCCACAGAGGGGCTGATCGGCAAACTTATTATGAATGCGCCTCACCAGGGCAACTTACAGAGAGAAAATAATCATGTTCGGATTCCGTAAAAAAGCCGCCGCCGCGCGCGTTGAGCTGAAAAAAGTTGAAAATCGCGATCTGATGCAGGCAATCGTTGGCGGCTGCCTGCTGGTAGCTGCCGCAGATGGCGAGATCGAGCAGAACGAAACTGACAAGCTGGATCAGCTGCTGCGCTCCAACGCCAACCTGGCGCATTTTGGCGGCGAAATTACTCAGACGATCACACGCTTTAGCGAGCAGCTGCGCGCCGGTTTCCGCGTCGGCAAGCTGAACATTCTGCGTGAACTGGATGACATTAAAAACACACCTAAAGATTCAGAAGAGGTGTTCGTCAACATGATCACCATTGCCGAGGCCGACGGCGATATTAGCGATGATGAGCGCAAAGTGCTGGATGAAGTAGGGCGCCGCCTGGGCCTGCGCGTCGAGGACTTTCTGTAATGCCCCAGCTGCGCCTGGTTATTGCCGCGGTGCTGCTGTTCTGGGCAGTGCTGGTGGACTTCACTAGCCGCCTTTTATCGATGGGATCGGATGCTGTGCTGATTGGTCTGGCTGTCTATGTCGCCTGGCCGTGCCTCAAAGTGGCGCTGAAGTCACCGGCGCGATAAGGATTAGCGGGTAAGAACGGTCATGTCGGCCAAGTAAATCCCGTATCGGTGCTGGGTTGATCGCCAGCCGTCAGCTCCACGAAACGGAGCACACAACAGGCGAGGGCGCTGTAGCGGCAATAGCAAAGAAGCCGCTGGTGCAAATGAAAAGCGTGCCTGGTAAGCCAGCGCCTTCTCCGTTGTGATGTAGCTCAGCCCGGAAGCAGCACCCTTCGATTGTGGGGACATGAGAAGGGAGGTCGCCGGTTCAAATCCGGCCATTACAACTCAATGAGGTTAGCGTGAAATATTACTGTGCATTAGGGGTTTTTGTTCTGCTGCTGTTGGCTGCGTGGTTAACGCACATCGTTGACTGCCTCAAACATCACGAGTATTTCGCATTGGTAGCGGGCGCAATTGCGGCGCCAATCGGTGTTATTCATGGTGTCGGCATCTGGTTTGGCATCTGGTAAGAAAATAATTGCTGTGTGTTGTTTGCCCATCTCAATGATGGGCTTTTTTTATTAAGCACCACGTTAGATAAGTATGACGACACAGACTACCGGTGCAGCCTGTGTCTTACAGAACAAAGGAGTTCACCTTGCTTACCACAGACCGGATTTTGAACGGCGTGCTTGTGCTCATAGTGGCCCTCACGGTCATAGCGTTTATTTGTGCAGTTGAGGATATTCGCCGCTGGCCTACGTACCGCGCGTCGCATCACTGTGTAAAAACCGGCAGGACAGATGACCAGCTGATCACAACGGTTGTCAGTACCGGAAGCGTAACCGTCCCCGTAATGCAGGTGGTGACGTCGGAAGAATGGCAATGTGATAACGGGAGCCTCTGGCGATGAGTGAGGAAGAGATGAGACAGGCGGCCGAGGGCAATGAGCTTTTCTATCTGCAGGAGTATGACCGCAGCAGCAGTAACACCATGCTCTGGTGGGCGCTGGGCAATCGCGGCTACACGACAGACGTAACGAAGGCGCAGACGTATACCAAAGCCCAGGCGCAGGCCTACCACGATCGGCAGGCGACTACGGTGCCCTGGCCCAAGGCGTATATCGATGCCCGAACGCGCCTGACTGTCGATATGCAGAACTGCCACTCGCGGGAGGCGCTGGCGGGCACGGGCATCACGCGGCGGTAGGCACAAAAAAACCGCCCCCATGGGCGGCTTTTTATTTTGGCTTGCGGATCAGCTCATAATCCGGGTGCATCCCGGCCAGCAGCAGCAATAGCTCATACTCGCCGGGCGACAGTTTCCGGCCATTCTCCAGCTCCTTGTGGCGCCAGGCGCGCTCACCCAGCCCGAAGCGTTCTCCGGCCTGCTTCTGCGTAAAACCGGCAGCTGTGCGCGCCGCTTTCACTTCTTCCGGGGTGGGGTTGTCAATGCTCATACAGTCCTTGATAAATAGGCCCGCGCTGGCGGGCTGGTGGCTTACTTTAAACGATTTTTGCGATAGTGCGGATGCTCCGGGTTGAGAACGTGGCAAACGTAAGAGGCAGCCCATGGATAAACTGCCTGGCGCGTATCGCGCATGATGGCCATATTGCCGACCACGCGCACAGACGCAACAGTGATGTGGAGCGCATGCGCCATCACGATGACGTCGCCCGGCTGCAGCTCATCGACGCGCCTGGTGAGGAATTTTTTCACGGGCTGCTTCCTTTGCTTTCGGTAGGGCCACCGGCAGGCGGCGGCAAATAAACGCATGGCTCGTAAAATCATGGCCGCATGTCACGCCTGGGGATAATCCTCATGGTTGATCCAGGCAGTTTTCAACTGCTTCCAGCGCTCCATAAACAGCGGCTTGTCGGCGCGGTCCAGGCCAAAATAAAGCCCGATCTCGCCCTCGTTTTTTCCTTCACCTTCGCACTGCGCGCTGTCGTAAGTCTGCTCCAGGTCTTTTTCGGCCCATTCGATAAAATCGCGCGGTCCCTCGATCGACATCATGATCCGGCCGTCGCGCTTTTCGCCTTCGCCCTTCGTTTCTTCCGCCGCGCGCGCCACCAGCCTTCGCTTTGGTTTGGCCGCCGTCATGCTGTTTTCTGCCGCTTCCATGACAGCGCTCA
>Ga0157364_1006969_pt1 | contig 11657 bp, 3 predicted proteins | sample AttsexASBM2_FD_111476 | JGI IMG/M metagenome (GOLD analysis project Ga0157364, IMG submission 111476) | Fungus gardens microbial communities from leaf cutter ant in Ribeirão Preto, State of São Paulo, Brazil - Atta sexdens ASBM2 | ecosystem: Host-associated > Fungi > Mycelium > Unclassified ...
CCGGATCATAATTGCATTGAACCTTAATGTATTCACATTGTAATTAAAAAATGGGTAATTACAAAAGTTATAAATTAATTACAAACACATGCTCGCGGACGTTCATAACATTCCATTTTTCTCTTTTAATTGAAAGTAATTATTTAATAAACGAATTTTGAGAGGGAAAATATAATAACTGGCGATTCTAAAAGTAAAATACACTTTATTTCTCATAAGAAGTATTTTATGAGTTATTTTTCCTAATATAACTATTTTCGAAATATATATACATATAAATATTTAATATTACATATCTAATATAAAAAATTTAATATTATATAATATTAAAAAATTATATAATATTATATACATAATAATAATATATAATTTTTACTGGCTATAGCATATTTTATTACATAAATAGAAAAAGAAAACTCAATGTAAAAATTATATTATAGTTGATAAGGTAATTGAATATCTCTGTCAAGTCTTCCAAAAAATAAGGAAGTAATTATTCTAATCTTTTAATTTTTTAATTTTAATTTCAAATATCAAGACTGTAAGCTAATACAAAAAAAAATAGTAATCAACTCTCTATTATATCAATAGCTCTTAATGTCAATAGCTGCATGTTCATCAAGTCGCTACGATAACATTTCCACTGACTTTTCTCGAGATATCGATCGACATAATATGGAATACAACGATGCGTACTGACAGTGTGCTATTAGACTATGACGTGATAATAATAAGTAATACATAATTATTAATTATGTCAGCTAATTTGTAATATGCCGTGAGATATTACAAATCTCGTTAATTTGCGAGAACTTTTTGTCACTTGTCAAAAAATTTGCAGAATCGAACTGAAATGTAGGACATTCGGCTAGAAAAATCGGCTGCGTTAGTAGTGCGCAGACGCTAACACTATCCAGTATAGAAATCAGACCATACCATTTCTGTGAGATGGTAACGGAGACGGCTTGTATTGATTTTGGCAGAAGTCGATCGACCTCAACAGAAAAGACATAGAGAAAGCAATGAAAAAGAGATAAATGGAGAGAAAAGGAAAGACCAAATAGAAGTATAATAAACATAAATGGATTAAAATTATATGAAAAAAATTGTAAAAAGAATATGTATCTTATTATAATAAATAAAATATCAAAACATTCAAGAAAAAAAATTTTAAATCGCGATGTAATAATATTTTCGATCGCGTAATAAAATACCCGTCAGTTATTTAAAAGAATCATCCTATTGAAAGCTTCTGATACCTTCATTCGTATATTTTCTCCTGTTCCTATTATATCTCAAGCGATAGAATATAAAAATAGAACAACGGAAGTCTCCAGCGAGGTCGCACCTCTCCAATGTACGGATGAAGGAAACCGCAAACTTTGATTTCGTTGCATAAAAAAACTTCAAACTAAAGCAGCAGATAACAATAATAGTAAATTCTTTCTATGGTGTTTCCTCCTTACGAGAAAGAGAATTTCATTATTATATATAAATCTTTTATATTGTATATATAAAAAAATATATAAAAAAATAATAAATTGTAATTATTAATAGTTAAAAATATAAAATAAAAATTATATTGAAACTACAGAAAATTCTAATTCTATTTATTCTAAATTCTATTTATCCCATTAAACAAAAACATATTTCAGATATAAATCATAAATTAATAATATTATTAAATTATTTATACACGCACATAGAGTTTATAATAATTTATTTAAATTATTTGTATTAAAGTAAAAAATTTAATTTTTCATTTTAAAATTTTAAAAGTATTATTAAAAATTAAAAAATGAAACAAAATATTTATTAGTAGTAAAAAACAATTTCATTTTGAAAATGTTTTTAAAAAAATTTAAAAAAATGAAATAGAATTAAAAATTAGAAATTATTAAGCTTATTAATTGCGTATACAAACTTCTCTTTAATAATAAGAAGTAAAAAATATCAGCTTTTCAAAACAGGATGTGCGTAACAGTATCTAACTAAGGAAAAATAGTCATAGTTAATAAACTATAGTATTCTCTTGGAAACTTTATATTTATCACAAGATATTTTCGGTTTACCTTGTGTACATAAACGAACAGAAATATTTCAGTTTGCATTGGAATCATCGTCGGATTAATGTATTAGTATAATAGTTAGCCTAGATAGTTTCAATATAAATGTATTCGGCTACTACTTATTTAAAAAGAAAAATATCAAGAAAAGTTCAAATTTTATTTGATTATTCTGCCTTTGCTTCGTGTTGATTTCTTTAGTTAGTTTTAGTTTCGTTACGTAATCAACTCCATTAAGAAAATTGTCAATACAAATCCAATTTTATATCATAATCTATTAAAAACTTTATATCATAATTTATTAAAAAATATAATCAATATATATTATTATTTCTTCAAACTTAATTCCTCCTAAAAATCTTTAAATTTTGATATCAAGTGCTACATAATTTCTAAATTAGTATTCCATTTAAATAAACAATTTATGTAAATTTAAAAATTAACATCAGTTTTTTTTATTATTTGCAAAATGCATTCCTCATTTATGTACTTTTTTGTTTTAACATATACTTACGGTCGATAAGTAGTAAAGAGCATGCGAAACCTTATGCTGCATATAACACTTCCGATGAAGGAAACTATCTTACGTAACACGTTCACCAATAGATAAATTTTTGCTTCTATGAATAGTTATTTTGTATAATAGCACAACGCGTGTTATGACTAATACCATTTCAAGTTATACATTAAGTCACGTTTTTACAAACTAACAAACACGTAGTACAAAGTATGTTACAACAATTCTAAACATGTAAATTCATATATGTAAACTGAAGTAATGATATTAAGGCTGTGTTCTAAAATTCTTTGCCAGTGTTGAAAATCTACAGTTTCTGTTACGTACAATATTATACATTAGATAAAATCATGGATAATCTCATAAGCAAAATTCTCAAACAACTTACAAAGAATAAAAGTTTCATATTAACTTTATCAATCATAATTACTGTACTGAGTAAAAATAATATTCACTTTTCTTCTCTCTCTCTCTCTCTCTCTCTCTCTCTCTCTCTCTCTCTCTCTCTTCTCTCTTTCTCTTTCTAGTAAACATCAATTTTGCTTGAAAATATTCAAATAAAATATTTTATAAATTTATTGAATTTACTTAATTTAATAAATATAATTTATTAAATGTTATGCTGAATGTATTTAATTACTTAATCTCAACTTTTAATAAATATTTTAACATTATTATAAAATAGATATATCTAAAGATAAATAGAAATTTACACTAATATGGATGTCAATAAACAATTTAGATCAAGTAAAAATTACAATTTAAATTGCAACAAATAATCAGCACATTATATAATATAAAAATAAATTGCTATAACAATAAAGAAAAATCGCGACAAAATTTTCCGATCTAAGAAATGTCATAGTGACACACACAATTACTATCCTCTATGTATTATTACGTAATGAGACTTCGTCATATATAACCTTCGACTATCCGTATCTTTTGAAATTTTCATATCTTTCATACCTAATAGTTAGTTAACAAAAGTTGTTTTATTAATTTTGTATATAAAGATAAAATATGAAAGATAAAACAATAAGAAGATACATTACAGGTATATTTAATGCCATTAATTTAACAAGTGTTAACTCTAGTGAAAATACATATTTTTCTAATTTCTGATAATTTTTTATTTTTGATTTTACGTAACTTGTTTACATAACTTTGATAACATTCAATATAATAGAGATCAAATTCATTGACAAAGTTGTATAAATCATTGTGCAACATTGATGCACAGATTTAGCATGTAATTCCAGCTTCGTCTCACATTCTTCTTATTTTTATTAATACACATTTTTTAATAGTTTCATCTTAATTGTATCGTAACGCTGAATAATGTAAAATCGGAGTACCAGATTAACTGATAGTAAACATTCTAATCTAATAAACTATGGCTGCATTCCAAAATGTACTGCCAATGCTTGAAAATCTATAGTATGTGTAATGTAAATTATAGATTTTTAGCGCTAGCAGTGAATTTTGGAACACGGCCTTGTTACATTTATATTGACTATGTCATATATTTTGATCGATAAATTTTACAGATAGCATAAATAACGATACATATTCCAAAAAAGTGTCTTATAAAAAACAATTTTGAATATTTCATAAAAAGATATCTTAAAAAAAATATCTTTAAAACATCTTTTAGACATGCTGTTATTTAGAACTAATCTTCCTCCAATTTTGTACGTTCGATCATTAATAATAATAATAATAATAATAATAATAATAATAATAATAATAATAATAATAATAATAACTTTATTGAGATGCAGAACAATAAAAAAATCTTAGTATAGGTCAAACGAAATGGAAGTAATTGGATCGGGTTAAAGAAAATGAAAATGGAAAATTCCATAATAATTTCCGTATTAATTTCAACTATTGTTATTAGAGAAATTTTATCATCGTAAATAAATTATTTCAAACTTTTTTTGTAAAACACGTTCAATACACATTCTAGAAAAATTCTAAAAATTTAGTGCACGAAAAGTGTGTTGAAATAATTTTTGTAATTTCCTTGGCGTACATGTTCCATAATTGGATTATAATACTGTCAGAATGCATGTGATTTTCTCGCTTAACTTGTCATTTGTCATGCAAAGCGATACGAACGAAATAGTATGATGTATAACATAAATATGAAAACAGTTTGAATGATAACGTTTTTCAACGTAAGCAATATACTATCTAATCTACATTCGCACACGGATTGGTTGAACCGCTATTTAGACTCAGTTCCACAACTCACGGTTAACTCTTAATTAAGGTTCAACTTATTCCTCATTTCTTTTCAATTCTAGAATTGAAATGAGAAATAAGTTGAACTTCCATTAAGAGTAAACCGTGAGTTGTGGAACTGGGTCTTACGTTACTTTCATGTCTAAAGATATTCTTTAATGATCGAATCGTTAAAGACATTATAGTGACGTAATAAAATGCAAAGGATTAAGCCTCTACGACCTATAATTTCCACAAATAACGTACTACCCTACTTATATCTACATTTTTAGTAATCAAATTTTACAAGACTAAGTACGTGACTTTAAGATAACATTAGGACATCTCGATTCTCTTTATTAATCAAAATTTGATAATTAGAGTCAGCATTTATCTCCCAGAAAATAATCTTGCGCACAGAGGGGCGGGTCAAAAACGCAAGGACTCAAGAGGAGAGAAGCTGATATTATAATCTCTAAAGAGAATATTATATTGCCGTTAAAAAAAAACTCACCCCAACTAGCGCCAGTGCGGCCCAGGAATTGTCCCGTTTCGGAGTTCCAGAGGAAGACGCGGAAGCCTTCCCATTTCCCAAGCTTTGGCGGCGGAGAGTAAAACTGCTCGACTTTTTTGCCCTCCATCTCGCTCTTACAGCGACTCCCGACGGGGTGAGAAAAATCGAGTGCGAGAAGAAAGGGTGGAACTCCGGGCGACAGCAGAAGATGTGAGAGAAGAACGCGCTGCCACCCGAAGAGCGTGCTGATCCCTCTCGAGGGCTCGAGGACTTCCTTCCTCCGGCGGAACGTTGGCCGCGATCGAACAGCTCCGCGGGCGAGGGCGCAAAGGAAGGAACGGTCGATTCGTGCCCCCGCTCTGGAGGAGCCGCTGCTGTCGGGCGCTCTCGTCCGGCGAAGGGTTGAATATTGAGCGATCGAGGCTGGCCCGACCCCCGCGAGAGAGGGTCTTCAGTACCTATCCTTCCACCACTCTGTCACCTCTCACCCTCTCGCCCCTCCACGACGTACCCTCTATGACAGCAACGCGCCGGCGTGACCACGCAGACGCGTCAATACGTGATTTCCTTAGCACCCCTCCCGCGGCACGCGATCACCCTTGTTACCCATCCCCCTCTCATCCATCTCTTCTTCTCTCCCCCTCGTAAAATCCGAGACCAGGTGGCTCCCCCACCGACAATCACCGACAATCACCGACAATGGCGGGCGATGTACCACGCAACGACGATCTTGCGACCAACCCCCCGCTGATTTCGGGCCTCCCCGGCCGTTTCGTTTTAGGTGCTTTCGATCGACCCCCGTTCTACGAAAACGCGACTGTTCAGAACAGAGCTTATGCGACGCGATGCGCAGCCGGCTCGCGTATGCGTATTAAGTCTCTCGCAAAAAGATGGATAGAGAAGGGAGAATGAGACTTAGGAAGGGTGAGGAGGGATGCTATCGAGAACGTGTGAGCGAGAGGGGATAAAGGGGAGGAAAGCAGATAATGGGTCACGTGGAATCTTCGACTGCCGCGCGACTGCGAAAGCTCGAGTGGGAATAAACGGTTCGGTATTTTCCGCGGTCTTCAAACTGCATTCATTACCGAAACACTGTTGCAATTATCCTCCAGTAACATGCACAGTAATGTTATACTCCGATAACATATCTAATACGACGTAGTACTTTATAAGCAACTTTTTACATGTCCATTCCGATGTTATTGTCAACTGACATACTTATATTTAATCTTAATCATCGTTAATCTCGAAATCAGCAAAAGTATTACAAAATAATTTTGATTAATGTCTTCATATATTATAATAAATATAAATGTATAAAGAAAATCTTAATATAATAAATATATATAATTAATATAATTAATACAATAAATATTATAACATACAATGTAAATAATAAAATAAATTGCAATTTTAAATAATGCAATTTGTCTACTGATATTGCATTTTTATTAATCCTTTTATGTAACTTTTAGAATATTCTAATATTTATTTTTCTATTTCAAAGTTATCAATTAATAATAACATAGCTGCCAATTATGACAATTATTATCGAGTAACTGTTAATTAATGTATCGCAATTAGATCAATTAGAAAATAGATTAACGATTTACAAGATTCTTCACGAATATTTTATAACAAATTATTAGCTCTAATAAATTTTCAAACAATACTACTTGTATTTCTTCAAAAATATAGTAATGTACAATGAGTTTTTTAAATTGAAAAAAAATTTATAATTATCGTTGAAATTATAACTGCTTGGTAACAATTAGATTTAGGTAACAATTAGATTTAAGTTATCAAGTTTATCAAGAGCAAATTTTGAATGTCATTTTTATAAAGTTTTATAACTGAATAGACTCACACGCACGCAATACTTACGTATAAAAGTCGTTATACTTAAATTTAAAAAAATTGTGACGTCAAAATATTCAACGCGTTTTCTAATTTAATTAAAAATTTATAATTCATCTACCTGTAATCAGTGTAAAGTATCTTTTGACAATGAGCTTTTAAGGCGTCAAACTTATAAGCATTGCTAAGTCATGCTTTGTTATAGTGTTCTGAAATTAATGATAATGCCATACCGAACACAAGCTATTATATAGCTATTATATAGCTTATTCTTACGTGATTTCTTTCCTAAAGCTGAAATGTCAACTGATATGATTAAATTAATATTAATATTAACTTAATATTACTAAATATGCTGCTAAGCATCTCGCATTTCCGCACCTTAGAGTTAAAGCGCATATATCTTTCTACTTTCTGACTAGGCATTTTATCAATAGGCCAGCAAAAATCTAATGATATGTTTCGCGATACAATTATACACATATATATATTAGATATGGGAAAAAGTTCGCGACGTTTTTTTAATGCCATCTAACGGAAAAAAACGCCACGAACTTTTTCCCACACCTAATATATATGTATAGATATTAATAGCACGAAAAATATTACATTATTTTCAATGGATGCGGATCAATCTAAAAAAAATATAAATAACGTAAATGCAGCATAAATAAATATAACAATTTCATCGGGCAGACCTTCGACTTGATATTAATTTTTTAATTATATCATTTAATTTTACGTGCTTTAAAATCAAAATGCGAATTTATATGTAAAATTATATTAATAATCAATTGATAATCGTATATACTAACCAGTATATACTAAACTAGCAATAAATCTTAATATTTATAACTAATAAATTTGATATTAAACCGACTAGTCGTTATACGATCAAAATTGTCATATTTATTTATTTTGTGTTATACACATACATTCATTAGGTACTTACTTTTATTATTAAATGTGATTGGTTTTGGATTAAAGTTTCTGGTTTTGTTTATAAACTTTTTTGAGCTCGATTTATGCATAACACTTCATTTTTTGTATAATTAAAATTTTTAAGTATCAAAATAATCAGTTTTCTATAAGAGAAATGATAAAAAAAAGGAATTTACTAAGAAAAAAAATTATTAGTCGATATATAAAGTACATTTAAATATTTCCAATAATATAATTACGTTTACAGCAATATAATTACATTTAAGTATTCGCGAAGATTAAATACATGCTAACAATAAGCTGTACGCACTTAAAAGTAAGGCTTTCTTATTTCTTTAGAAGAGTACGCTCTTAAAATTCTAGATCTTTTTCTTTTATTTATAATTTTATTATTTTTACTATACATCTTGTACTCCCTTTACATTTTTGTGACAAATGCGTAATCTAATCTAGAATATCTCGTGAATTTCCTTTTTGATTGATCATTTCTATAAAGTTTTTTTTTAATTCATCCATATTCACAACTTATGAACAGTAATATGTATTATTCACAGTCGCTATACAAATTTCGTTCGACACATTTTGTTGATATATATTTAACAACGGACGTAATCAACTTGTCTTAACACTCGAGAAGTCAAAGCGATTATTTTGACCCCTATCAAATTTTTAACTAGTAACCTTGATATTATTTGATAGAGTCTTGTACTCTTTTCTATCATTTTCCAGCCATTGTGCTCTTAGATTTCATAGCTCTTAGAAAAATTTCAATGCCGAAACGACTCGAAAAATCAAAATATGACCTTAAAAGGATATAAAAAATGAAATCACGATGAAAATTATTCAAATCAATGTTGAAATATATTATTGATTTTATTTTGAATTTGTAATTGTCTGAAAAAGAATAAGGAACCGCGAAGATCAAGCCCTTTCTATCAACTTTTCTAGCAATTGTATATACATACACCACATATCGTCTTTCTAATATTCTTGTAATTTTTAACAGTAACAGGAACTGCAACATCTAATGCCCAATCATCAACCCTTTTAATATTTGAGGCTGATTTTATAAACAAGCTAGGGCTAATATTTTTCCAGGAACAATATTTCGGCCATTGATCTTTCCTCGCAAAAATTTACCCAAATGCGAAAAAAATGCTGCATCCAAGAACTGTAGGAAATGATTAGTGTAAAGTATATAACAGATAACTGATAGAATCTAATAGCAAATTCAATTGGACGCACAGTGCGCACTGGTGCATATTAAAAACATCGTACACAAAATAACGTAAAGATATGTTTATAAATAAACATAAAAATCGATTAAATCGTGAAATACTCAATACATTTTATTGTATTATTAGGTAAAATATGTATTTCATAATTCGAAATACTTGCATTTCATTTTTATACTCAAAATTAAATCACAACGGCTTTAATATGCATCAATGCGCATTAGTGCAATCGAATTCGCCATATTATCTTTCAGATTTATAATGAATGAAGAATGTTAACAAAAAGTTAATTTGGTTTTAACAAATATTTCATGTAAAACTATATATTATTCATTTTTTATATTAGATTTCTTGACAACAATAAGCCTTGTTAAAAAAGTTTATGTGTCAAAATTTTGCTTTTTTTTTTACATTCTTTACAGGCCAAATTCGTCAAAAACTTTTTCTATATAATGCTTTGATTTTCAAGCAGTTTCCATTTCTCTTAATTATATTCCTAATATCGCTTACTTGCTACAACGACTAATTAAAAAAACAAAATTTTTCAGAAAATAAGTCTGAATGTTTCAAATAATTAAAATTTTCTAATATTTTAAAATACAATTTTGATATAATTATTGATTATAGAGGAATAAAATTATGTTCTTTTAAAGTATATTTTTTCTTTTTTATATTTGTTTTTTTTTGCAAACTAAAAAAATAATTTTTGAATTATGCCGTTATTGTAGCAAAATTAAGCGGTATATATTTGATAAAATTCAATTATAATATAATGAGAAGGATAATGTGTCACAAATCAATCAATCGAAAAAAATATGCTTATTTTTAAATCGTAAAGCCTCACCGGACATTTAATATTAAATTTATTTCATTAATTGTTTCTCGATTTGCCTGTTATACAGAAATCACAGTGATGCAAATGTGAAACAACAATATTATTTCTATTACATTGTTTACACGATTAGGAGAGACAATTTTTGTTGGCAACTTCTAGTTATTGAACAAATACATTATTTTATTAAACGAAAATTTATTTAACTTGATACTTTCTATTGATAATCCGTATAATTTAATTTCATTTAATAACATTTTGCTATAATAACGAGTTTGACAACTTTGAAAAAAATTAAATAAAGTGTGAAGGCATTTTACATATTTCGGAAAATGTCCGATTTGGCTTATCAACGCTACATAATAATAATAGTCGTTTCCGTAACTTTCTTAGCACAATTTCCTCCATTTTTATTGGTTTCTCTTTGTCTAGTTAATATATTTTCCAACTATTTTGTTCATTGCTATATCTATCGTCTTTCATTTTTGTTTTTTTTTTTTAATCAAAAATCACTTTTGCGTATTGCGACCGTTCGTACAAGAAAATATATGATTCTGTGAAGAGGAAAGTCTTCGTCTTTAAGATTCAACCATAAAAGTTCGTCCATGTACAAAGGGTTCGAGCTGTTTCGCATTCGCTGATGAAAATCCGAATGATTGTTTTAAATGCACTAGCAATTTTGCTAGCGGGCTGCCACTCATATTCAGCTTTACCCTGCGTTGCTCCCTAAGAGTCCATTGCATCAACAGTGTTGCAGCTTTGGTTAACTAATCCATTTCGTTTTTCGACATATTAAACAAGACTTACTTTGCATAATAAATTAACTATATAAATTTAAAAAAATGTATTTAAAAACTTGTGTAAAATATGTAGACATGTATTATGTTGGATAGCTTAAAGCTAAAAAAATGATATGGGTGATATCCTAAACAAAAAGATGGAAAAATTGACAAAACTTTTAAGTAAAATACATCATACTTATATATTTTACTGAGTCAATTTAAAAATATTCTCAAATCTACGTCAATGAAAATACGCTCCTTAAAAATTTGCAATTTTTAGAGACAGCGCAATTCTTCTATTTTAAATAATAGTTTCACAATGCAGACAATACAGAGGATTTAGTTAACCACGCTTAACACATTAATTGTTGCAACCAAACGCGTAAAAAAGCTTAACGTTGATTACGCTCAAATACATGGGCAATCGATAAAAGTCGTATAAAATCGTTTCAAATGCACGTGCAATCGCATGACTACTCGTGTATAAATAATATGAAGATCGCCGTCTAACTACAAGTATAAGATAAGAAACAAGTTGTGAGCAGCAAAAACATATGTATAATTACGAAATATATATTATATATAGGATGCATATAACATATATTTCATGATTTTACTATACACACACACACGCGTGCACGTACACACACACACACACACACACACACACACACACACACACA
>Ga0157364_1006971_pt1 | contig 11657 bp, 10 predicted proteins | sample AttsexASBM2_FD_111476 | JGI IMG/M metagenome (GOLD analysis project Ga0157364, IMG submission 111476) | Fungus gardens microbial communities from leaf cutter ant in Ribeirão Preto, State of São Paulo, Brazil - Atta sexdens ASBM2 | ecosystem: Host-associated > Fungi > Mycelium > Unclassified ...
TCAGCTAAGGACGGACAAAATGGGGCTGTCGGCGACAGCCCCGAAACAGGATCAGTAGTAATTGATGGTAAAGGTCGCATCTGCATCGGCGGAACCACCGGTTATTGAGTCTGCCGTAGAGATATAATTTGCCCAAAAACCAAGGGTAGCGCTGCCACTGCTATCGACAGTCACCGCTGCAGACTCAGTGTTAAGTGGCAAGGCCGTTTTATCATTATCCAGTATCTCAACTGCAATATTTTTGGCAGTGGAGTTGGAGTTTAGAGCTAGATAGTGACTGTTAGCAGAATCGGCAGTCCCGCTAAACGTCGTCGTCACCGACGTATTATTACAATCACTCAGGCTTATCGAAAAATATTTTGCAGGGGTGGTCTGTCCCGCAGATTTGAAATAATAATCTGGGTAGTCACCCAGATTTACCGTTATATCCTGACTGGAGGTACTGATAGTACAACTCCAGGTAACAATATTGACGGTAAATTCAATATTGGCAGTAGAGCTGTTTACTAGATCAGCCTGGGTGAAGGGTGACAGTATAAGCAATGTCAGGCTAGTCAGTAATCTGAAAGGCTGTCTCATATAATGACCTATTTGAAATCGACGCGCAGATAACCCAGGGCAGTGGCTTGGCCGGCTGCTGGCTGAGTTCCGGTAATGCTTACCGGCCATGCTTCCAGACCCACACTGGCCGCATCATTATCATCTAAGGTAAAAGGAATGACGCTATTAGCATTATTGGGTGTCAGTGCGTTACCTGACGAGTCAGCCAAAACAAATCCTACATCGGAATTATTAGAAACGATTGCATTTCCACTGAGAGTGTTCGCCTGGATACGTAATGTCATAGTGCTTTGCGCGGCAATATTATTACAGGAAATGTTCACCGTTTTTGACAGGGTTTGGGCTGATGATGGCTTCTGACCCGCTCCTGCTCTGGCAAAGGATTGTGCGCTCAATGTACCAAAATCAAAATCTATGATTTGCCCGGCATTGATGGTGCGACTTTGTGGCACAGTCATTGTTGCATTCAGGTTGATAGAAACGATAGGAGTGCCGAAAGCAAGGCCTGTCGCGCCCTGATTAGCATAAAGATACGCGATAGGTTCATTAACAATGAAGCTGGCCCCCACAAATTTCTTTTTGATCTTCAGACGAAGATTAACTTTTGAGCCGGATGCTGCAGGAGCAACGGAGCATTTATAGTTACAGTTGTTCGAGATATCGGTGAAGGGCACATTATAATAAGACGTTAGTCCACTTAACCTTGAGTAGACACAAATTTGTGTCGCTACCTGAAGGTAACTATTGTCTGCAAGATTATACCAAGTCGTCCCGTCGGAATCTGAACTTCCTAAAGTCATCGTAGACGTAGGCCGGCCAGAATATAAAATACTCGCACCATCACATCCGCCCTGAATAGTGTAACTTCCAGACGCTTGCTGGCTTTGCCAAGCAGTTGTGTAGCCCACATAATTCTGAGTAGACGTAAAGGAAGGCGAGAAGTTATAAGCATAGGTTCCTGTACTTGCAGTACATGTCCCAGTGTAAGCAAATGCTTGCCAGGAAACCATCAGACAGGCGGCTGCGATCAGATAATGTAGTAGCTTTTTCATCTCTGTCTCTCTTTAATCAATCAGTAATACAGAAATCACTGGCAAACAGCACTGGCCATATAAACAGGGATATTTTTCTTATCTTCCGAGATATGGTAGCGGGCGGTACATCTCTGGTCCGGGGCATCTCCCCACTGTACTTGTAGTACACCCGTTTTCGGTAAACCACTCAGGTAAACCTGACCTGCATCACCAACAATACTGCTCAAACCGGTATTTTTCTCTTCGACACTGGCACCGAACGGTACCGGTTTACCGTGGTGAGTCAAAGTAATCAGGGCTTTAATACCAATATGGGTGACAAACGATGCACGAACTAATGCGCCGCGAGTTGGAACCACGTTAGCGACGTTATCTGTAATGTCTGTCTGATTATTCATAGTATCAGTATTCAGGGCTACACGGTTTGAGCGATACATTTCTGCATAAGGTATAACGGTATAACCGCGGTAATCAGTGGCGACCCCGGTTTGGTTTTCCAAACTAACCCCAGCCGCACCTGGCGCTTTCACCAGTATGTTGGTATCCCCCAGTGACTGACTGAGTGTGATGCCATTCTGATGGAATACCATTCCCCCTGATGCGCTGACATTATAATCGTGAGAGTCATTACTATAGCTATAACCGATACCTGCAGTACCATAACTGCCCTGCAGGTTAGCGCTAGCGTTACCTGAGGAGTTGCTAGCGGTGCTATGCCCCTGCATCACGCTATAACTCAAATTATGCTCTTTCAACAGGGTGCCGCTGACGCCGGTCTGTACAGTATTGTTCCCGTCAGAGTTTCGGCTGGTATTGGCGGTCAGATACATGCGGGAAGCCAAGCTATCACTATTTAGTTCTCTGTGTCCCAGGAAAACACTTAGCGGTACTGAAACATTTAATGCAACTACATGGTCAGCATCATTCAGTCCGCTGGTCTGAGTTGATGACCAGCTTAGGTAGAAGTTAGCGCCACCTAAGTTATTGGCATAACCCAGCTGGTAAGTTTTATCAGAGTCAGCGGTGTTCCAGTAAGTCTGTTGACTTGCAGCCACGTAGAAAGAGCCGAAACCACCGAGGTTCTGGCTAACGTTAATCTGATAACGGCCTTTTTTAGAAAAATTTAGGTTATGGTAGCCGGTCGCGGTATAAATTTTATTACCGTCATTATTATCATCATCTTTCAGGCTATACTGATAACCTTCAATATTTTTATAGGTTGTATCGGCCAGCGTATAAAAGCCGCGGGTGGAATAGCGATATCCCAGTAACTGGAAAGTAGTACCGTAGCGGTTAAGGGATTTCGCATAGAGAAAACGCATCGATTGTCCCTGATGATCACTACCATCGGTCAGAGTGCTTTGTGCCTGGGTAACGTCGACAGAAAGAGCCCCGAAGTCCCCCATGTTTTTACCGGCACCCGCAGTAAATGCCTGATAATTAGAGGATAGCTGTGTTCCTCCATAGACAGTCGTTCCATGGCTCAGGCCAGCAATCAGCGTTCCCTGCGTAAAGAACGGATTATTCTGCTCATCATCACCACTGCGATAATTACCCGCGACTAGGTTATATTTTATTCTGCCTTCACGTTGCAGCAGAGGGACTGTTGAGTAGGGGACAATAAAAGAGTGTGTTGTACCGTCAGATTCCTGAACTGTTACTGTCAAATCACCACTAGAGTTAGTAGGATTTAAATCGTTAATGGCAAACGGCCCCGGTGAAACAAAGGTCTGATAAATAACGTAGCCATTCTGACGTACGATAATTTTGGCTCGACTGTTGGCAATGCCACGGACCGTTGGCGCAAAGCCCTGTAGGCTATCCGGGTACATAGAGTCGTCACTATAAACGTTTATACCGCGGAATCCGAGGCTGTCGTAAACGCTGTTATCAGTATTGCTGTCCCCCGCGACCAGTTCACTTCTCAGCGGGATAATATCCCGCTCCAGATAGGTCGAAGTATTACGCCAATTATTATTGCGATAACCGGCGTAATCACTGTAGGTCCAAGCACTGGTATTGCGTAAGCGCCAAGCACCCAGGTTTATTCCACTATTCAGAGACAGAAAGTAGTTTTTTCCGTAGCTGCCATTGTCACCGCTAAAGTTATAACTCAGTAACCCTGCCGGAATACCCTCATCCCACTGTGAGGGAGGAATATAACCACGGGCACTATTTTGGATCCATGCCTGTGGAAAGCTCAGATTAAGCTTTTGGCTAGCGAAGTTGTAGTCGATTTCAGAGGCCGGGATCAGTTTCTCTATCGGCAGACATTCGCTGGCAGAATATTTCTCCAGCCCTTGAATACCCGCAGTATTTACACCAAGTGCCTCCAGCCATTGCTTATCAATACATGGTGTTAATCCTCCAGACAGGCCACCGGCTGAAGAACCTTCAGGGGTATTGATAAATTTTACGTCTTTAGTGGTAACAAATTGGTCGTTGACCGAGACGTCAACATGGTAAGTTCCGGCCAGTTGTTTACCCTGTTCAAAACGAGACAGGTCAGCTACTGATGCGGTATCAGAAGATAGAAATGCTGGGTTGAAATAGCTGGAATCATCGGCAAACCCGGTGCGCATCATAAGTAACAGCGAGCAGGTAATCAGACTCAATACCGGTCTGAAATCCCGAAGATCCTGTCCATTTACCTTTATTGTTCTTATGATTCGCATAGAAAACCTGTTTCAGTAATTATTGAACACTGCGGGTTAATGTTTTATCCAGAGCACCGTAATCATTGATCGACTGGAAGCTTATTTGAGTCGCCGTTCCAGCGATATCTGCAGAACCCATCGGGGGCACCATGACGCTCACAGGATTCTTTCCACCGGACTTGATATTGACCAAAGTGACGTAATAAGGGCTTGGATTATTGATTCGAATCTGCCCACCTGTATGACTGAACGTCAGTTTACCGGGCGCATCTGTTTCCTGCATTGGTAGCCCTTGAGGTCTAACAAACAGTTTGATACGAGAAAGTACCGCCAGTTGGAGAATGTTTTTCCCAGCAGCGGAGGCTTTATCTAGCGACGGGATAGCCTTGACACTCAGATAAAACAGTGACTCTTTGTTTTGCGGAAGTGGTTGACCGACATACATAATACGCAGGGTATTTTCAGTTTTTGCTTCACTGACAAACAGGGGGGGCGTGACAATAAAACTTTTAGTTTTATTGCCTTCGGCATCTTCTACCCATGAATTAATCAGAAAGCGCTGGTTCTGACTGCTGTTGGAGACTGGCAGAGAGGTTTGGCTGGCACCTTCAGGATAGATTACGCGGGTGGCTCCCAGCGCGATACCCCCGGCGGCGGCAAAAGAAGATAAAGGTGCCAGGGCTAAACCTGCGACCAGAGTGAGAATAATTTTGAGACGTTTTTGCATCGGATACACCATGAATTTTGATGAATTAAATTTACGGATACATTAATTGCAACGTGACAAAGGACAACATATCCGATAAGGGCCGTTCCTGAGCCAGCGACACCACATTGGCGGTCATTTTTATCTGCTGACTGAGAGGTGTAAGGTATGTTAGTCCAATAGGTTGGCCATTAATTAAAATACTTTTATTTTTATCGTAAAAAAGTGCGACCCCTGACTGTGGAGAGCGCACTGGGGTAATGACCGGTAGAGCCTGTAGCACATCAGGCATAAAGGGTACCGGTTTTCCAATGAATTTAATACCTAAAGTGTCAGAAACCCCGGTGTCGCAACCTTCAACATATAAAGTAAATGGTGTGGGAGAAGAGCTATTGCCTGATTGCACCGCCGGTGTAGGGGGGGGCAACTCTATAAGCATATCTTTAGTTTTTGTTGTAATAATGCAGGCTGCATTCACCAGTTGGCCGCGCAGGTGAAGCCAACCAAAATCAAAATCGGAGCGGGGATCAATTGCAACAGGCGTTACAGATTTGGCTAACGCAGTAACGGGAATAATAAATAATAGTGCTGATAGGATGTTTTTATTAATCATTTTATCCATCATCCCTTATCAGATTGTTAAAAATCCCTCATCCATGAGGGATAGTGAGCTCCATCTCAAATACCGTCATTAACAGTTATTAGCTGTAGGTGATAGTAAAGGTTGCGTCGGCATCAGCCTGACCTGCAGTAGCAGAACCAGTGCTGAGGTACTGAGCGCTGAAGTTGAAGATGTTGGTTGCGTTACTGTCACCACCGGTAGTTTGTGCCAAGGTGGTTGAGTCGTAACCAGTGTCAGTGTTCAGTGCAACAACCGCTGAAGTGTTGTCCAGGATCTGGATACCAACACCTGTTGCTGAAGTTGCGTTAGAGCCTGCAGAGTTTACTGCTAACGCAGAGCTGTTACCGCTCAGAGTTGAACCCTGGAAGTTGATTTTTGCAGTTGTGTACGTATCGCTGCTGCAGTTGATCAGCTTGATGCTGAACGGAACCGGAGTAGTCGTTGCGCCAGATGATGCCAGCTGACCAGTAGTGTACTGGCCCAGGTTAACAGTCTGGTCTGCAGTATCAGTACTCACTGCACAGGCACCGGAAACGATTTCACCGGTAAAGTGGACAGTACCACCACTGACCGTAGAAGTAGTAGTAGCAGCGTTTGCCGCCGCAGCGAACAGACCTAAAGAAGCAACAACGGAGATAGCAACATTTTTCATTTTCATGGATATACCCTTAAGTTTAGACACGCATTTCCGACACCTAATTCATTCTGATTCAGATTGTTTTTGGCTAATAAGCAGAAATCACACTCACTGATATTTCAGATAATGATTCTTGTGCTACCGGCCTGAAAAAACAGGTGCCATTCATCAGGCCTGTAATCTCAAACAGAATGTTCTGATAAGTAATATAAAACTAATGTAATTTATTTGAAGCGGCGGTTAGCTATTGCTTGCTAAGATTTGATAGTTAAATCCTATTGTAAAAATCTATTTTTATTTAACTTTTTGATTTTTATGATAAAAAAATCACAAGCAAATTAAGCTAGATAAAAGTCTACAAAAAGAAACTTATTAATTATTTTGATGTAGTTTAGGGGTTTAAACTTCCATGCGGAAGTTTAGAATGGTGTAAAAATGATGGCATAAAGACGAAATTTTAAGTAGCGACAGCAGCTTAGAGATTTTTTGACGAATACTCTCTAACCTTGTGATGTGAGCGTAAGTCAGCCTCTCGAATCTTTGTGCACCCCCCTTTATTACCTGTTGGCCAGTGGAGTCATTATCATGGTAGCTAATCACTCAGCAGCGATCCGTTTTCTGTTAGCCTCACGGCAGTGTGAGATTAATAGCCTGCGCTACCTGCTCAGCCGCGGTGAGTTAATCGGTCTGCTCAGTACACTGATCCATCAGTTGCAACGTGAGCGTGGGGCGGTCACCCTTTATCTTTGCCAGCAGGGGCAGCAAACCGAAGCGGACTTATACACTAGTGCGCAGCAATCCTTAATTTTGCGGCACACGTTGCTAGATTATCTCGATAAAACCGTCACCGATAATAATGAACACTCTCGTGATAGCCGCCTATACAGTGCGCTCGCCCGCGCGATCTGTGTATTGGATAGCTTGCCGGAGACCCGCTGCCAAGTAAATCAGCAGCACATCTCATTGGTTGAGGCGGTATCCATCTTTAATGACACTATCCGTCATCTCCTCTCTTTGGTCTTCGTTCTGTCTGATACTGAATCGGATACTGAGATTTCTCGTGCGTTGATCGCGCTGTTTAGTTTTATGCAGGGTAAAGAATTGGCGGGTCAGGAGCGGGCGATGGGTGTCAGGGTATTCAGCTATCCTCAGGATCATCACCAGCCGCCGGCGACATCAGCGATGATGACTGCACTGATTAGCCGCCAGGAACATTGCTTTGCTACCTTCCTTGAATTTTGTGATACGAAAAATACCGGTAAATGGCAGACACTGACTCCAGACGGAGAGTTTGAGCGTTTAAGACGTATTGCTTGCACCACACCGCAGGGCAGTCACAGACGGACGGATCTCAGCCAGCATTGGTTTAATTTGGCGACGACGCGGATTGATGACTACCGTAGACTTGAAGACAGTCTACAATCCGAATTAATGGATATCTGCCAGCGGAAACTCACCGCCTGCGAACAGGCTTTTAATCAACAACAAGCTGATATTGACGCACTCAGGGAAACTTCTGAAGAAACCTATGGCAGTTATTCGGTATTTCTCGGCACTTGCCCTACAGAGAGTGGGGAAGATGGTTGGCTGCAAAGCGGTGAAATACCTCCCCGACTCGGGCACTCCTTATTGTCACTACTTTCTCAACAGTCGCAGCGATTGGATGCTCAGCATCAGGAGCTGGAATCACTGCGTCAGGTCCTCAGTCAGCGGACAATGATCGATAACGCTAAAAAACTGGTGATGACACATCGTCGTATCAGTGAAGACGAGGCTTATAAACTCTTACGGCAGATGGCGATGGATCAGAATAAAAAGATATCTGAAATTGCTGCGGCGATCCTTTCGGTTGCAGGCGTTTTACACACCCCCACTGCACAGTAACGGTGCTTTTGTCCCCGTAGAGTGCACCTCCTAGTTCGATAGAACCCTGCGTTGGGGGGCAGGCTGTCACGCCAGGCGGCGTAAGTCTAGGTATCGCAGTACCTAGAAAAGTCTGGCATGGCTTTTGCTTTAATTCAGAAAACATTTTCTTCTTTATATTAGGCCAATGGCGGTCAGATATAGAGAATGTGGACAAAGGCGTCCATTACTGCATGCAACGTATGCGGTGATGGGCGCTTTTTTTTCTGAATTTCACCGCACTGGCAGGAGGCGTAATGACAAAACAGCCGGATATCGGGAAAGGGATTTCCCGTAGAAGGTTACTCCAAGGGACAGCCGCGTTATCAGGTAGCCTATTATTGCCTGGGTTAATGAACCGTGTTTACGCTGCCGGTTCGGATGCTCCTGAACGTACTTCTGTCAGAGTTGGATTTATTCCACTTACTGACTGTGCCTCTGTGGTTATGGCGGCCGTTAAAGGTTTTGATAAAAAGTATGGTATCCGTATTTTACCGGAGAAACAGGCTAGCTGGGCGACGGTAAGGGACAAGATCTTGTCCGGGGAACTGGATGCAGCCCATATTTTGTACGGCGAACTTTATGGGCTCCATATGGGACTGGCTGGTCCGCAGACAGATATGGCCTGCCTGATGACGATTAACCAGAATGGTCAAGCTATCACGTTATCCAATCAGTTACGTGATGCCGGTATTACCGACTTAGTACAGTTACAGAAAAACATTAACATCCACTCCCCCGGGACCTATACGTTTGCCCAGACCTTTCCAACGGGTAACCACGCTATGTGGCTTTATTACTGGCTAGCGACTGCCGGTATACATCCGTTACAGCAGATACGCAGTCTGGTTGTGCCGCCACCACAAATGGTGGTCAATATGAAAATCGGCAATATGCAGGGATGCTGTGTTGGAGAGCCCTGGAATCAACGGGCAATTATCGACAATGTCGGTTTTACGGCGACCACTTCCCAGCAGATCTGGCCGGATCATCCAGAAAAAGTGTTGGGCACCCGCGCAGACTGGGTCTCCGCCCAACCGAATACCGCGAGGGCCCTGACTGCCGCCGTTCTGGAAGCTGGGCGCTGGATTGATGCCAGCGAAGAGAACCGCCGCGAAACAGCCCAAGTGATTGCTGGGCGTGCCTTTATTAACACCCATCCCGAGACCCTGATTGGCCGGATGCTCGGCCAGTATGAGAATGGCCTAGGCCAACGTTGGCAGGATCAGCATGCCATGCGTTTCTATCATGACGGTGAAGTCAGTTATCCGTGGTTGTCAGACGGTATGTGGTTTCTGACCCAGCACCGTCGCTGGGGCTTATTGAAAACAGATCCTGACTACTTGGCTGTCGCTCAACGGATTAACCAAATTGATATTTATAAACAGGCCGCTGCAGCGGTGGGGAATGTCCCCCTCCCCAGCAGTGATATGCGCAGTAGTGTGCTGATGGACGGTAAACGCTGGGACGGCAGCGATCCAGTCGGCTATCTCAACAGCTTTAGTGTTAAATAATAGGTGAGGCAACCATGAAACATCAGGCTGAAATAACCACCTCCGCCGTCAGTATCCCCCCGGTGATCACCGCGGCAACGGCTGGCAAAGCAATCCCCTCTCGCAGACGTTCTTTGGGGCAGAATTGGCTCAGACGGATTTTCCCTGCGCTGTTCGGGATCGCCCTATTGCTGTTCGGCTGGCAGATGGTAGCGCTGAGCCATCATGATTTTCCCACTCCTTGGCAAACATGGCAGGCCGCAATACCTATTTTTGCCCATCCTTTTTATATTGCAGGTCCTAATGATCAGGGTATCGGCTGGAATGTGCTGGCCTCACTTAAGCGGGTGGCTATTGGTTTCGGGCTAGCGGCCTTGATCGGTATTCCGCTAGGGTTTCTCATTGGCCGCTTCCGCTTTATTGCCGACATGTTCAACCCGGTGATTGCCTTACTTCGTCCAGTCAGCCCCCTTGCTTGGTTACCTATCGGATTACTTATTTTTCAGCGTGCCGATCCGGCCTCGTACTGGACAATTTTTATCTGCTCGGTGTGGCCGATGATCCTGAATACCGCAGAAGTGGTACGCAAAATCCCTGATGATTATCTGAACGTGGCTCGAGTACTGAGACTCTCTGAATTTACCGTGATGCGTAAGATCCTGTTCCCTGCAGTGTTGCCCGATATTCTTACCGGAATGCGCCTGTCGATTGGGATTGCGTGGCTGGTCATTGTCGCCGCAGAGATGCTGACGGGCGGGATGGGGATCGGGTTTTGGATCTGGAATGAATGGAACAACCTGAATGTTGAACACATCATTATCGCTATTTTTATCATCGGCGTGATTGGGCTAATGCTGGAGCAGTGCCTGATGTTTATTGCCCGTCGTTTCAGCTATGAAAAGCACTGAGGAAAATACCATGCCCGTTAATCCGATTATTCAGATCCAACAGGTCAGTCAGCAGTTTACGACCAATAGCGGTGATTTTCTGGCGCTGGACAATGTCAGCTTTGATATTGCCGCCGGGGAATGCATCAGTCTTATCGGCCATTCCGGCTGCGGTAAATCCACCTTACTCAACCTGATTGCTGGGTTGACCTTTCCGACCCGTGGCGGGGTGTTATGTAACAACCGTGAAGTTGATGGGCCAGGTCCGGAGCGGGCAGTGGTATTCCAAAACCACTCACTCCTGCCTTGGCTGACTGCGTATGAAAACGTCGCATTGGCCGTCAATCAGGTTTTCCGTGGCCAGATGAATAAAGCCGAAATGAAAGAGTGGATCCTGCATAACCTGCGGTTGGTCCATATGGACCATGCTGCACATAAACGCCCAGATGAGATATCCGGCGGGATGAAACAGCGTGTCGGTATCGCCCGGGCCTTGGCGATGAAACCTTCAGTATTGCTGATGGATGAACCTTTTGGGGCGTTAGATGCATTAACCCGCGCGCACCTACAGGATGCAGTGATGGATATTCAGCAGCAATTACGGACCACCATTGTGCTGATTACCCACGATGTCGATGAAGCGGTATTGCTCTCTGACCGCGTCTTTATGATGACTAATGGCCCAGCAGCGACTGTCGGTGAAGTCATGGCGGTGACGCTGGAACGACCACGCTCACGCGTCGCCCTGGCTGACGATCATCGCTATCAGCAATACCGTCAGCAGGTCTTGCATTTCCTGTATGAAAAACAACCCAAAGCTGCCTGAAAACACCGGTTTTCAGGGGTTATTGTTACGGAGTCGCAATATGAATCAGCCAGTATTAGTGGTTATCGGACATGGCATGGTCGGTCACTATTTTCTGGAGCAACTGGTTGAACGCCAGTTACACCACCAATACCGTGTCATTGTTTTTGGTGAAGAAAAGGTGCCGGCCTATGACCGTGTTCATCTCTCCGAATATTTTTCCGGTCGCAGTGCGCTGTCACTCTCATTGGTCAAAGAGGACTTTTTTCACACCTACGGGATTGAATTGCGCACTGGGATCGCGGTGACGGCCATCGATGCGCAGACAAGAACAGTGACCGATTCAGCCGGCA
>Ga0157364_1006972_pt1 | contig 11656 bp, 3 predicted proteins | sample AttsexASBM2_FD_111476 | JGI IMG/M metagenome (GOLD analysis project Ga0157364, IMG submission 111476) | Fungus gardens microbial communities from leaf cutter ant in Ribeirão Preto, State of São Paulo, Brazil - Atta sexdens ASBM2 | ecosystem: Host-associated > Fungi > Mycelium > Unclassified ...
CTTCCTTGTCACATGCCTTCTTCATCGTCCTAAAAGAAAAATAAAAAGAAAAAGAAAAATAAAATCAAAAGAAAAATAGATAAAAAGAAAAATAAAATGTTAGGTCCAAAGCGTTCCATAACAAGTATTGTCAAAGTTGTGAATGTTGGACTTTATGTTCTTTTTTCTTTTTTCACTTTTCATTTTCATTTTATTTTCTATTTCATTTTGGCTTCTTTTTTATATATTAAGGTTAGGGTTTAAGCATGATGTCATGATCACATGATCACATGTCACAATGGAAGAATGTAAAATGTTCTAGAATGATGATGTCATAATAGCATGTTATACACATGTCAGCCTTGAAGAAGATATATAGTTATTTAGGATAGGCTAAAAGTATTTGAGAATGGGCCAACTGTCTTTAGTATATAAGGTAGATACATTGTACCTAGGAACTCTATCAAGTTTTCTTGTGATTAACCCAATCCAAGGTTTATTCTTTTAACTTTAACTCTAAGTCCTAAGATATAACAGGTATATTACAAAATAAACTACTCACTTGTTTGTGATATCTGAACCTTGGGTATACTCTCAGAGGTTTAGAAGTGATTCAGAAGTTCAATAATAATAACAATGATAATGAGGGATAATAATTGATGTTATTAAGTCTAAGGTCTAATCTTTAGATACAAAAGTATTTATACAAATAGTGATGGTCTATGTACAAGCTGTTTCCATCACATGATCAAAACTTATGCTTGATAGGGCTGTCATCTGTCATAGCAGATATCAGGTTAATTTTAGAAGGTAACTAATTATGTCACTACATTGATATGCTTATATCTTTATAAATACTAATTTCTATATAATGTATGATATATTATCAGAGACAGTTTGATGAGTGCTTTCCAATGAACTTTGATCATGGGAATTTGTTTAGTTATCCCTAAGATAATAGCCAATAAAACTTGTAGTTGCTGATAGTCTGATATCTCAGTATTCTATTGTTACTTTTACATATTCTACATATGTGTGAATAGCTTTTATTTGGAGCTTTCCAGTGCAACTTGGTTTGTGAGAATTGGTTTACTGATTGTGGATATACAAGTTGAATGAAGTTTGAGACAGAATGCAACAAGAACTATGCAATACTAGCTCTTAACTATATGCTAAAGAATTTAAAGAAAATGATATCAGTATTAGAAACTTGTAGAAGTGATAGGAACAAGAATATAATAAAAAAAGTAGAACATATAAAACTCCTAAAAGGGTACTTGTGAATATAAAAGAGTATAGTTAGAATGATTGTTAAAAGGAATAAACAAAGAATATCTGCTTGTAAATACATTCTTTTGCTAACATACTTTTAAATAGTAAATCTTATACTATATAACAAGCTCTTTTAGAAAAAAATAGTGTGATGTAACATCATATGTGATGATATTGTAACATAATAGAAGGATATAGAAAATTTTAAGAGAATAATATTATATCACATGTTAATAGCATGTAATATATATAGCCTTTAGAGTAGATTAGAATCTGTATAGTATAGATTACTAGCTTAGTATATATAAAGATAGGTAAATACATTATACTTGGAACTCTATTGAGTTCTCTTGTGTTACTTAATAAGAGTATATTTTTCATCTTAACTTGAGACTTAAGTCATAACACTTACTAGATAGATCTACAAATGTAGCAGATAATGTGACTTAGTGAATATAGATGTAGAAGTGAATTCAGAAGTAGATCTTATATAGATGATAACATTGGCTTCAATAAAAATGTTTAGCTTAACTTTGTTATATGGTTGTATTTAGAAAGAAGATGGTTTGGATAAGAACTTGGGACAAGTGTAGTGCTTACTTTAGTTGTTGGTCTATGTATATCTACACTAACCTTCTCTAAAGCTATAATTAAGTTCTTCTAGTAGTTTTTATAATATTCTATTAAGTCATATAACTATGTAACTGTAACTGTAACTAGTATAACTTATACATAATATATCACACTCCTGTCATACTTTGTGATATTTATAACCATTATGTGTGATGCCACATTATATTCTCTCAGCTAAGTCTAAAGAAAGAAATAAGAAAACTAAACTATAGAAGAAAAGAGAAATTAGAAAAGAAATAATAAAAGACAAGAAAAATACTAGTAAATAAACATGTTTGTAAGTAGTTTTATATGTTCCATATTTTTATTAAATTATTGTTTCTATCTTTCTTCATAAATTTCCTATACTAATAATATTCTCTCTCAATTCTTTAACATACAGTTGGAAACTAGTTGTTACAATTCAAACCTTAAAGTATTAAGGTAAGAAAAGAATCTTGTATAGGGATTACATAAGAGAACTCAATAGAGTTTCTAAGTACAATTTGTCTATTTTATATATACTAGGCTTATAGTTCATACTATACTAAATCTAGCCTATCTTAAAGAGCATATGTTTACCTTAAGATCAATATATAATATATATATATATATATACTGTATAATATTATTATTCTAGAATCTTCAACAATGTTCTTTGTAATATGTGATATCACACTAAACTCTAACCCTAAGTTTCAAAAAGAAAATAAATAGAGTTTACTATTGTTGTGGCAACTACTAATCCCAAAGACTAATAGTAACACAACAAACAAATATCTTAGTAGAATATCAAGTGAAGATTATAAGAGAACTCAACAAGAAGTCTCTGCTATATTTCTATACTATTTATACAAAGTCCTTATAGTTCATGCTAATGATAAATAGCCCTACCCTAATATCCATGTATAGTCTATACTTTCACTATATATTAACCTTATATCTTCTATAAGGACATCATGTTATATACATGTACCCTGATATCATTCTTCTAGTTTTTTCTCCCAGAGTCTAGACCTATGACTTCACATCATGTGACATGTCATGTGACCACAGTCACATACCTCTTCATCATCAAATAATAAAAAGAAAAAATAAAGTAAAGTAAAAAAAAAAAGAAATATTAAATCAAGAAAAATAGATAAAAGTAAAGAAAAATGTTAGTGTCCAAGTGCACTATAACAACTTTCTTCAACTCTGATACTAGCATTGCTTAGTTCTTATAGCATCATAGTAAACCATTCACTTCTTAATCTCTGTCAATGACTTATCATATTAAGTATATAAGAGAACTTGATAGAGTTTCAAGTACAAGCTAGTCTACCTTATATACTTCAGACTGTGGTCTGTGCACACATTACAACCAACCTATCCCAATATCTATGTACTTTCCATAAGACTAACATGTTATTATTATACTATATAATATTACTTATCTCAGAACCTTCAACAATTTTCTCTGTGTCACATGATTGTGTGACCTGTGACTGTGACATATGTGACCACCCTATAACAGGTATCATGTATGACATCACATCATACTCTTTATCTAAGTCTAAAATAAAGAAAAGTAAAATGAAAAATGAAAATGGAAAAGAAAAATAAAAGAAAAAGAAAATAAATAAAAACCAAGTCTATCATTCACAACTCTGATAGGTTTATTAGGTGACTCTAGAGCTTTCAAATTACTTTCCAGGGCTATTAGGACCTTTGAGTCATCATTTGTGCCTCTTTTATTAAGACTATAGTCTGTGCACATACTATAACTAACCTATTCTAAAGATTATATACTCTTTATAAAGCTAATATATTATAGTTATCCTATATGATATCATTTACTCCAAAACATTTTATTGTGATTATGTAATCTGTGGCTATCACATCATACTTCTTCACCTAAGTACAAATAAAAATAAAAATAAAAACCAAAGAAAATTAGAAGAAAATTAGAAAAATAAAATAAAATAAAACCAAGTCTATTGTTTATAACTCTAATACTGGACTTTTTAGTAACTTCATAGATCACTATCTCTGTATCCAAAGACCACTCAGACCTAGAATAATTACTTACAGTCTTTATTTTCCTAGATATTATCTTAGACAGAATACTGTTAGAGTGACTAAATAAAGCCCATAGAGTTTCATAGAGTTTTATGTCTTCAGAAAAACCTAAGTTATATTATAGCTCATTGTAATCTAGTAGAACAATAGTGAGCTAACTATCAGAATGATAATATGCAGATAGTTAGAAACCTAAGTAGAAGTATTTAGAACATTATCCAAAAAGACAAAGAATACTTGACAATGATGAGAGAGTAACTAGTGAATGATAGACTTAGTTTTATTTTCTTTTTCTTTTTTCTTTTATTTGATTTTTGGTTTTACTTTTATTTTAGACTTAGACAAAAGATATAATAAGTCACAAGATATAATAGAAGCATGATATCTGCTGCAGAGTAGTCATAGATGTCATAGTCACAGATCACATAATCACATGACACAGAGAAGGTCACAGAAGGTTTTGAAACAGATAATATTATAGAGTATGGCAATAGCATGTTAGTCTTATAAAAAGCATATAGACTTTAGAGTAGGTTAGTTATAGTATGTACACAGACTATAGTCTGTAGTATATATGGTAGATTAGTTTGTACTTGAAACTCTATTGAGTTCTCTTGTATTACTCAATACAAGAGTATGCTTTTGTCTCATCTCTAAAAGATCTAAGTCATAACAGTGATAATCAAAGAAATTTTCTGAAGAAATAGTATATAATCATGAGGTTTAGTGGCAATTGTTAGAGCAACTGAATGAAGACTATAGTGATATAGTGAAGATTATGACTCTAGGAAAATTTCAAGTTATATTACCTAATAGCACTACATACATAACTCACCTCTAGAGAAATTCTAAGAGAAGAAAATGGAGTTTTCTAAAATTTATCTTGGTAACTGCTATTCTAAATACTCAAGAGTTTATACTAATCAAGTGGAAAATTAGGCAGAATATTTAGTAACCTAACTACAGAATGATGAAGCTATATAGTCAGTATTATAGCAACTACTAATCAAAACAATCAATAGTATACTAAGTAGTCTTATAAAGCAAGAGTCTCATAAAGATTACAAGAGAATGACAAAGAGTCCACAGTATATTACTACCCTATTTATATAAATAGTATATAGTTCATGCTAACAATAAATACTCCTACTCTAAAGTACATGTGTTGTCTATAAGTCTACTATACCATTGTTATGGAACACTCTGAACACTAACAATTTTTATTTTATTTTATTTTATTTTTCTGATTTTATATTAATTTTGTTTTCTTTTCTTTGTGATTTTGGACAATGAAGAGGCACATGACACTGCAGTCACATGATATGTCACATGATGTGATGTTATAAGCCTAGAACATGGTAGAAGAATCTAGAAGATGATATTAGGGTACATGAATGCAACATGGTGGCTTTGAGTAAGACATGAGATGAATATGAGAATGAAGCATGGACATGAGGGCAGGTTTAATTAGTATTAGCACAGACCACATGTAAAACATATATATAAGACTCTAATTTAGCAGAGACTCCTTGTCAAGTTCTCTTGTAAACGTTCCACATTATATCTATCTAAGAGATTTGCTTGCTGTGTAGTCATTGGTCTTTGTGACTGGTGGTTGCCACAACACACTGAGCCTGACAAGCTCAATAATTTCCTGTTCCAATGCCATCTATACTTCTGCACTAATCTGGCACAATTTGACATGGACATTGCAAAAATCAACTTCACAATGACCTACCTCACTGGAGTAGCCCAAGACTGGTTTGAGGTAGGCCTCAACCAGGAAGACCAGAACATCCTTCAAGACTGGCTCTCTAACTGGAACCTATTTGTGGATGAGCTACATTGACATTTTGATCTCTTAGATCCTATTGGTGAAGTGGCCAACATGCTGGACAATCTCTGCATGAAGCTTGGTAACAAGATTTCCACTTAAAATGTGGACTTCATGCGCTATACCTCCCAATTAGATTGGGAGAATAGTATTCTGTGCCATCGTTATTACTAGGGGCTTCCCAATCAGATCCAGGATCCCATCTCTACCCAGGAACAAGGAAAACCTATCTTGTTCCAGGATATATATACTTTAGTGATAACCATTGATCACCGCTACTGGGAGTGAGATTGCAAACACCACCATACAAGGCAGGCAGAGAAAGAGGCCCTCAAGTCTCACTCTTGGAAGCAAGGAAAGGCTTCCACCTCTAGTTCTACCACGGCTCTCCAGAACAAGGCAAATCCATCTCCAGCAGCCTCATTCACCAAGAACTCTTCCTCCAAGTCACCTTTGTCTCCTGCTCCCAAGAAGCAACCCAATACTCCATAGGTGGACCTCTCTTCCAAGCTGGCCAACAATGGCAAGTTAACCAGTGACGAGTGCAAGAAGCATCTTGAAAACAACCTGTACCTCTATTGTGGTACAGGAGACCATAAATACTCTGGCAGCTGCCTCCAAGAAACCCTCAGAAAAATAGAGAGCAACCCCCAGGACTTCACACAGACTGAGGGCCACATTGAACTTCCCTGTGCAGCAACAAGTCCTATTCGACTCAATGCATCTGCTCTTTCCGATTCTTATTCACTCTTTGTTTCTCTTACTTCTCCCTTGATCCTTGGTCAGGATCACCTTAATAAAACCCTGTTCCGAGCTCTTGTCAACTCTGAGTCTACTCACTGCTTTGTAGACTCTAAATTTGTGGATACTCACCACCTGAAGACATCCACAACTCCTCTGGTTGCTTTCTACTTGTTTGATGGTTCATCAAACAGTATCATCTCCAAAATTGCCAACTTGCCTATAATATTTTCTACTGGTGATTGTATGAATCTGGACTTCTATGTCACTCTGCTTGATTCTTCCTGCTCTTTGGTCCTTGGATACAACTAGCTTGCCTGATATAATCTTTTGATTGACTGGGTAAATGGGTTAATAAACTTCCATCCATCTTTGCAGGAAAATCTCACTCCTTCTCACATCGCAGCCAACACACCATTGGCATCTCCATGTTGTAGCAACCACTCGCCGGAATGGCACTTGTGATATGCTGACTTCAGCAAAGCTCTCAGTAGGCTATCTAGTAGTAGGGATTACAAGAGAACTCGACAAGGAGCCCTCGCTGCATTGCTTCTCTATTTATATAAATTACATGTGGTCCATGCTACAACAATGTGTCTACCTCATGTTCTATTACTCATCCACCATGCTTCTATCTCAAGGCTACCATGCCATGTCCATGTGCCCTGACATCATACTCTTTTAATCTCCATCACCATGTGTGCACCATGTGTACACCATGAGAAACCATTGTTCCTTGACGTCATCCCTAACCCTAACTCTAATCTAGACTCTGTCATCTAACTTCCAGGTTACATGCTCTTCCTCCATTGTAGACTAATAATTATTTACTGTTCTATGTCTGGCTAATCCTAACCCTAGCCAAAGTCTGTCCACACTCTCATCTTATAACACTCTATTCTTTCTAGACACTCCTCTGCAATTATTGGATTCCACAGTTTCCATACCTGCATTCAAGACCTTCATGTCTAACTCTGAGCAATCTAACATCACTATCATTGGTGCTACAGCCTTCTTATGTGTATCAAAACTTTTGGGCTTTCACAATTTTGAACTCTGTTTTTGCTCTTTGGACATTCAGGCTAACTCTGCAAAACTTGCAGAAGCTCCTGATCTCTCCAATGTCCTTTCTGAGTATCACAAATTTGCTGACATTTTCAGCCAAACTAAAGCTGAAATTCTCCCTCCTCATCATCCCTATGACCTCAAAATCAATCTGGAAGAGGGTGCTCAACCTCCAGTTGGCCCTATATACTCTCTTTCAGCATCTGAACAAGAAGCTCTCAAGGAATTCATTGAGGAAAATCTCAACATAGGTTTCATCTGACCAACCTCATCTCTGCACGGTGCACCAGTCTTATTCATTAAGAAGAAAGATGGTTCACTGCACCTTTGTGTTGACTTCCATGGTCTTAACTGTATCACCAAGAAGGTTGTTCCATAAGTCCACTTATCTCCAAGTCCATCCTGCGGACTTCCACCCCGGTGTGAACCATGCCTGACATTGTATTACATTATATGACATATCATGTGATCATGGTCACATGCCTCTTTATCATCTAAGAAATAAAAGAAACAAAAAGAAAAAAAAAAGAAAAATCAAATCAAGAAAAATAGATAAAAAAAGAAAATAAATATAAAATATAAAGGTCCAAGTATACTATGATAGTCAGGAACCTTAGTAGAAAATTGCCAAATAGTATGTTAGAAATAATTTACACCTTGTTATCTGAGATCTAATATTAAACTCTTAGAAATCTAAATGAGTAGTTATATATTATCCAAGTATTGTTATAATATGTCCTTAGACTCTATTTTCTTTTAATACTTTCTATGGATTTTATATTCTTTTGCTTTTGTTTTAGTTTATTTTAGTATTATTTTAGTTAGCAAGAAAAAGGCATGTGATAGTAGTTATATGACATGATGTTATAAGCCTAGAACATAGGAGAAGAGACTAGAAGGAGTAACATCAAGATATATGTCTATGATATGTTCACCTCATAGCTGATGCATAGACTTTAAAAGAGGTTATATATTGTAGGGTATGGACTAGTATGTATTAGTATATATAGTGTATGTTATAATAAAAGAGATTTTGTTGAGTTTCTCTTGTAAACCCCAATATAAGAGTGATGGAGATATACTAGTTATATGTAAGTTTGTGCATCTTTGCCATCACTAGTATTGGTTGCTATGATAGTAGGAACTTGACAGAGTCTCTTTTACTACAATATACACTATATACATGCTAGTTTATATCCTATAATATATAACCTTCTCTAAAGTCTATGTACCAGTTATGAAGTGAATATGCCATAGACATATACCTTGATGTTACTCCTTCTAGTCCCTTCTCCTATGTTCTAGGCTTATAACATCATGTCATGTAACTACTATCACATGCCTTTTTCTTGCTAACTAAAATAATACTAAAATAAACTAAAACAAAAGCAAAAGAATATAAAATCCATAGAAAGTATTAAAAGAAAATAGAGTCCAGAGACATATCATAACAAGTATATAAAATGACTTTTGGCTTCAGCTTGTGTAGTATGCTTCTATGAGTCATATAGGTTATATATTTTAGAAAACATACTCAAAATATAGCTAATGGCTAAGTTTACTGGAAGGTATAAGGTGTATTGTTGCTAACACTAGAAGTTGTGTTATAGTAACTACTAGTCAAAACAACCAATAGACTACTAAGGTAGACTTATTAACAAAGTATCTCATAGGAATCATAAGAGAACTTGACAATGAGTTTCTACTGTATCTCTACACTATTTATACAATATATAGATAGTCTGTGCTAGTGATAAATATTCTACCCTAAAGTTTATATGTTGTTCATGAGTGCACAATGTATACACCATGAGGTGAACATGCTATTAACATACATCTTGATGTCATCCTTCTAGCCCTTCTTTCAGATTCTAGGCTTATGACATCATGTGCCTCTTCATTGTTCAAGGAAAAGAAAAGAAAAAAAAAAAAAAGAAATCAAATCAAAGAAAATATATAAAAGGAAAATAAAATTAAAATAAAATATAAGGGTTCAAACATATCATAACAAGTTGATGGTAGTTTCAGGATGAGGCTTTATAGTGTAAACTACCAGCTTATATACTATAATATCCAGGGTATTATAACTTAAGTCTCAAAGTATTAAAACAGAAAAAAACCTTGTATTAGAATTAATACAAGAGAACTTAATAGAATTCCAAGTACAAAGTATCTACCTTATATATGCTGGGCTAATGGTCTGTACTATAATAAACCTAGCCTACCTAAAAGAGCATATATTATCTATAAGATCAATATATAGTGTATGATATCATTATTCTGAATTCTTTTATGTTCTTTTGTATGATATATGATTGTGTGACTATGACAGTTACATATGATGTCACACTAGCCTCTAACCCTAAGTCCAAAATAAGAAAAATAAATAGAAATAAAAATAAAAATGAGAAAAGAAATGAAAATAAATAAAGTCTACTATCTTTAACTCTGAAAATCAGAGAGTATGAATAAGGAAAGAGAATTTGTGAGTTGAGACAAATGTGGCCAGATTAGAATATAACATAGTAGAAGCTTATTAGTTGGTAACTAAGAGAGGTGTTGATGGTTGTGAGAAGCCAAGTAGAGATCCACAGTGATACTATAGGAATTAGGAAGGTCTGACAGTGTTGTAACAGGATATTGATATAAGGCTTAAAAGACATAATAACTGCGAGGTTGACTTAGGCTTGAATTTAGACAAAGTAGGAAGTTCTCTTACAGTCATTGATAAAGAATTTCATAGATATTCTAGTAGGGTTCAGTGATATTGTGAGATAGTTTTTACTGAAATCTATAGGGTTCAGTATTGAGAGACTCTGCTTGAATAAATAAAATAAAAGTTTGGAAAGTTAGATTCTTTTACAAGTACTTAGTATATAAGTTAGATAGTTACACTATAATTCTTATCCTGAAAATTAACTGAAACTAACATTCTCTTCTGATGTTGGCAACAACACACCTCTTCATTCTCCTAATAGAATAACCCTTACCAAACTCCCTAAATATGACCCTTAAAATATATGACTAGTGTAACAGGTAAAAGTATAGTATATAAGCTGAAGCCAAAAGTCATTTGACATTTGCATTCTGTACATTCTGGATAAATATACCACTTATTCATCTTTTAAAAGTCTGCTATGAATCTCAATTGCCAAGATGTAAACTATATCTAACATCTCATTTTTTATTTTCTTTATTTGAACTTAGCTAAGAGATTATAATGTAATGTTACATTTGTCACAGGTCACAAAGGTCACAGACATAGTTATAACATCACATAATTAGAAGAAAGTCATAGAAGATTCTAGAATAGATAACATCATATAATATGGCTATAGTGGTTACATTCTAATTTGGCTACATCTGTTCCAACTCATGGATGATGCCTCTCTCTTATCCACACTCTCTAACCTCTTCTAGTACAGATTACTTATATCTATTTCATCTTAAACATTCTTGCTGGACCCTTGCCAACTATATAGATCTCTATCCCTAACATCTGAGAATTGCTAAAAACCAGAGTAATGTTTAGTAGTCTTCATTCTAGTTCTACCACCAATTTCTGGTGTTAGTGATAACATATCTCCTACCTTCTGGTAGACTTGTTCACTAGTCATGTATCTGAGTATCTTATCTGAAATATGTGACTAGTGTGACTCATAGAGGTACAGCATACAAGCTGAAGCCAAAGGTTATTCCAACTTCTGCTTTTTACATTCTCAGATAATGCTTATTAACTCATTTTGGACTTCCAAGAGACACTTATTAGATTTTGGATAATAAGGTGTGAACTGCATCTAACAACATGGACTTGATAGTAGGTTAGCTATAGTATGTGTACAGACCACAGTCTGTGGTATTTAACTCTTAGAATATATTATTGATTAATGTTTTGCATACTTGCTTCATGTTCTCTTCTATTGTTTTAACATCGGATTTCTTTGAAATTTCTTTCTTATATAATCTGGACTATTTCTATATTTGTGCTGTGCAGTCTCATCTCAGTTTTATATCACAAAAATGAGGTGAGTATAAGATAGTCTATCTTTATATGTGTGTCTTTTCTTCTGACATGTACCTAGTTATATTCAC
>Ga0157364_1006973_pt1 | contig 11656 bp, 2 predicted proteins | sample AttsexASBM2_FD_111476 | JGI IMG/M metagenome (GOLD analysis project Ga0157364, IMG submission 111476) | Fungus gardens microbial communities from leaf cutter ant in Ribeirão Preto, State of São Paulo, Brazil - Atta sexdens ASBM2 | ecosystem: Host-associated > Fungi > Mycelium > Unclassified ...
AAATGTTATAAAATATATATAATTAATTTTTTATAAAAATAAAATATTTTTTTTTTATATTTTATATATATATATATATATATATATATATATATATATATATATATATATATATATATAGAGTGTAATGAATTGAAACATAATTGACTTGAGATAATGCAGAAAAGCTATTGAAATACTTCGAGATATATCTGCAATGTAATTACAGAAGATGCATCGGTGGACGTCGAAGGGCAACGTAAACGATGAGTATTAAATTTCAATTATAATTAATCTGCTCTTTTAGCTACACTTTTCGTATATATTTTCTTGTTATTAATATAATATTATTCTCATTTATTCTCATTATTTTTTATGTTAATCAAGTAGTACTCTAAAAGAAAAAATATTAATTATTTACATTTGAAATAAAATAATTTAATTATTTTATATTTAATATCTTTTTTATTACCTCATGTATTTTTATATACAAATTTTATTAAATATATTTTATTACTTGAATTTTTATACTTTAATTTTTATAATATTATTTTCTCGAAATTGTGTTTTATAATAACATTTACGTATATAAGTTTTTATACATATAAAATACATATGAAATGCACTATAGTTAAAAAAACAGATTACTTGTTTATAATCTGATGATTTATAATGATCTCATTGAGCTTGTCAGCTATTAAACTAACAATTTTATGTTATATTCTATAAGCCTGTTCTTTATCGAAGAACTCTTTGAACAAGTATATACAGTACAATAAGTTGAATTAAAATAAATAATATTTGTTTTAATTTAACTTATTGCACTGGTGTACAATAAATTAAAACCAAACCAGTTCAGAAAGTTTATCGATAAAAAACTGACTTTACATTATTTTGACGTGTGGCATTTTATTTATGAAATAATTTTTTATGTATTTATATTATAATTGTATTTTGGTGATATTTTACAAAGTTATCCAATGTTAAGTTAAGAAAAATCCTCTACGATTCCATATATTAAGTTCGACAAAAGTTTGTCATATACGATTTCTTTCACAATTTAGACTACATACACTGAGAAAAATGATTTTGTTATAGAAATAAATCAAAAGAAAACAAATGTGATATTTGTTAAAAAAAGCGATTAATTAGTTTACTATGCAAATTAATTATTTCTTATTCGTGTAATGTAACAAATAATCAATAGTATCATAGCTTGTAAATAAGAGACATATATATAAAAGTCGTAGACGGTTGCAGGATCTCAAATTGTAAAAAATCGATTCTAGTCAAGTATTTTCCTTATATTTGACTGTGATTAATCAGTTTTCTACGATATATTTTCACTATAGATTTAAGATCCACGATCATCTATGATTTTTATGTAAATGAACCTAAAGTCTGTCCAAAAAATAGGTTAGATTCTATATAGTTTGCTTCTGTTAGTAATTGATTGGTATAGCAGATTAATCACAATAAACTAAATTTATTATCATATATTTACGGTTACTTGTTAAAGATATTGATGGCTTGTTAAATTATGCATAATTCTTCCTTTCAGTGTACGTATACACATATATTAATTTAGAAAAATTATTAACTGGGTTAATCATTTATTTAAACATTCATATTGTATACTGTCAATTTATTACTTCAGCCTATATAATGTATAAGTTAAAATTAGCAACATGATATACATATAATACGCATTTATTGTTTTTTTATTAATTAAATTGTTTTTTCTCTGCGATAATTAGATTTGACATTAAATCGTGTCAATTTGATACTATATAGGATCAAATTGACACTGTATAGTGTCAAATATAACCATTGTTTTAATATAAAATAACGATATGATTGAGTAAAAGCAGTGGTAACTCATATTAAGTTAAATTCGACATTATAGATTTAACAGTGTGATTATATTATAAAGAAGCAAATACGGAATTAAATAATTTACATAATAAATATTTCGTAGATATTTTGATAATTCATGTTGTAATATCATACTATTGTGTTACGCACTAACGCTTTTATGTTATTGATTTATAACGAACCTACGTTATAAATATTTTTATTTATAGCTATAAATAAAATCACGGTGTTAATGTACGTCTCGTGCACGCGCGCGCATCCCGCGATTGCTTATTAATTTATCGAGGAGTTATATAACGGACTATCACAATGAATGACTTCCAATCTTGTCATTTCTATGGAGTCAATTCAATGCACCGCGCTAAACATTCATTCGCCGAGTCTCGTATATAAACTTAGAATATTATAAGAATAAATCAATGCATGTTATTATTTCAATTCAATTTTATAACTTTTCGTCCTTACTTTAGATCCTTTTGTGCACATTTATTATCTTGTTTATTATATACATATACACTACTGTTAAATCTATATAGTGTCAAATTTATTTATCATTTTAATATAAAATAACGATATATTTAGTACAAGTAATAGCGACTTAAATTAAATTAAATTAAAAAGATTAGATTTATCAAATAGAATTACCAAAACAAAATAAAATATTTATTTAACTTATTTTTATATACGTATTATTTATATTGTTTCATATAAAGAGGTTATATTAATACGATACTGAAAGATATTTAATACTACAAATCATTCAAGCTACCGAGTTACAATTCGTTGTCACATGCACAGTTTCAGGAATAATCATAGAATCTAAATATTCCTATTGACTCAATAGCGAAACTTGAACAACTATCGATTATACTTCGAACTATCGACTTTGTTAACTCTGTTCCTAGTTACTTCTCAAGTCGTGTCCGCTTTTCGAAATGAAATGGTGGCAGCGTGGCTCGAAATCGAAATCAATTGGTGAAAGGTCCGTATCGTACATCCGAAACGGATCAGCAATCGCGAAACAAACACAACCAAGCATTCAAACGAGCACTTCGTAAATCTAGTCGCACGATTGACTTAGTTGTTCAGTAAGATGATTGCTGCAGTCACTCGCCCAAGAAAATCTCTCTAAGAAAGATGCTCACAATTCCGAAACAGTGAAAATAGCTATCTCAGTCAGAATAACGAATCCTGAAAATGCCTTACGAGGCGAAGTTTGGAGAGTTTGTTTCAGAATAGATACCGCAATTGCGACCAAGGTTTAATTTAGAACATCGCAGCATGAACTTACGAGATTACAGAAAAGATATTCTATTTGTCAAATGTTTTACTTGTAAACACGTGCAAAAAAATTCATAAATTCATTCATAAATTCATTTATCTTTTTTTCACATATTAAAAATCACAGAATGCTCTTTGTAACACAAACAGATTGTAATAAAAAATTATTTTTAATCTAATTTGGTATGAAACGTTATAAAAATAATATTTCTATTTTAACTTTTTTTTGAAATATACAATTTGCATAATTCATTACATATTAAATATTACGTTAACATATATTTTAGAAAAAGAATATTATGATATGTATATTGAAATAAAAAAAATGCAAAATATATATCAGTTGTTTTCTGAAATTATTCAAGAGCCTCATACTTTCTTTACAATTATATAAATTCTACTGCAATATTAAATTTTTTATTTAATTATACAAGAGAGAGTACATTTTCTTTGTATCGTTCATTCATAATACCGTGTTATTGTCTTTCATTCAAAATGATATATTTGCACGTTAAAATCCGCAATAAAGAAACACAGCTGACTGTGTAAGTATATGCATGCAAAATTTAATGTAAAGCATTTTCGAAATGAGTCCGATCCTTTTTAGTCCGATTAGCGGTATTAAAAAGTTGGTGATGATAGAAAACCACTGTTACGGGACATGTGAGATTATTTTTCAAGTTGTGTGTAGTTTGCTTGAAAGAGACAAACAGACGAAATCGATACAAGTTAATAATTTTCCTGCAAAAGTACTTCTATAGAAAATCTCATTCGTAACTTGCCACATTGAAAAATTTACTTTTCTAAACTCATTCGTTTCGCGATTTTCTGCGAAGTTATGATATCTAGTCACAGTCATGACAAATACTCTAAAGTCGCATAAAAATATATATATATATATACAGAAGCTATCTCTTACACGGATGCGGCCAATAAAGAGATAAAAAAATCGATTGCAATAAACATAATGATATTATCCTAACTTTATAAAGTCCAGTTAAAATAGCACCAATTTCCTCAACGAAATAGGATGCAAGTGACCTCGATGGTAATGTTTTTGCATATGCTGGCATTCCAAAGAGAGTCTAAGAAATTATGCGTCTGTGTTCGTTAATGTCTTCATCACAAAAGCGAGAAAAGACTCGCTCGTTAACTTGTCATCTTTATGTAACGTATTCTTAAAGCGACCGCTTTGTCGACATAAGACACCACTTGTCGACACAGTACTGAAATGCAAAAAGAAAGCCCGACACCTCTGAAATATCTTACGTAAAGAACCTTTATATATTCAAATCGGCCAAGAAGCAAATGTATTTTACAAATAACCTTTTATTATCATATTTTTTTGTAATAACATGTAGAAAAGAAACAATATTTCAACAATATTTGATAATATTACATCTAAAAATATTGTTTTAAAAACTTATCAATTAATTTCTAACTACTAGGTAAATTGTTTAAAAATAATGATCTAAAAATAATATTTTATGAATTCAATTTTTTAATAAAAAGACATTTTTAAATAAATGTACAGATATACTTTTAACATTTATTATAACTAAATTTTATTTTTGTAACTAAATTTTAAATTAAAATTTCATTAAAAATCCATTAAAAGCAAAGTAAAAAATAACATTGTGCAAGATCCAACTTTCTCACATATACGTTGCTTCAGGGAAATTTTTTTATCCAAATGTAATCGATACAATAGTTAACATTTAAAATATGTGTCACAGAAAAAATATATATGGATAATTTACTTTAAATTTTGCTTTGATAAACTTTGTTCTATCCAGTCATGTTTTTTATTAATTGACCTACGTTTCAATATTACATTACTCAGTTATTCATATCTCACGATATTTGTATATATATATATATATATATATATATATATATATATATATATAAAACAGAATTAATATATATTACACTAAAGCTGTTTTTTTCAACCGAAAATTTATTTCTTTTAACCGCAGAAAATCTATTTCTTTAACTGCCACAGGTTCACGTTCTCAGGTTCACGTTTACACCCAATGCTCCGTTTACATGGCATTGATAGATCAAACCCTCGAAGATGCATGCGACACTTACGAAATCGGAAGCGCTTTGAAACAGGTGCCAGAAAACAGATCAAAATACTATGTCGAATTCGACGGAAACGCGCAACGGTGTTCGACGCGGAACAAACGATAGACGTGATCGCGTTCGTAACCGCTATACAACATTTGTTTCAATTTTTGCTCTTTCTGTGTAAACATAGATTAATACCAGCGATTGGTGTGTGAATAATAAATACGCATATAAACTGTGCAATATACAAGTAGTCAGTTTTAATAAGATTGCTTTATCGCGATTGACGCGATACTCGTGTCATCTTAATCGATTAATTTAATCCTCTTGATTTGATGAGTGTTACGGAGATCATACATTAAAATTAATAAATAACACACACACACACACACGCGCGCGCGCGTGTGTTAGTGTGTGCATGCGTGATAACGATATTTACTGCGCGCGAGGATTTACGTCACTGAAATAAAAAAAAACAGGTATGAGTTGATTTGCATGCAACTCTATTATATACTTTTATATCATATTTGATTATGATTTTTACTGTTAATATTAATCATTATCAGCTGAATCAATTTATCAATATAGTAAGTAGTGCAACTGTGTCTCATAACCTACATAAAATGATTACCATAAGAAGCGCTTAATGATTATTTAGTGATACGTAAGTTTGGTGATACATAGAGGAATAATAAAGGGTATAGCAAAATAAGTGCTTAACTCTTGTATTTTTCATTCAGCTTAATGTCTCTTGTATATCTCACTTGTTTGAAATATACAGCACTTTTAGCGCGGAATTTATACTGAAAGCACACAAAGTATGTAGGATTCAGTGCATTAAATACAATAAATGCATTACGTGACATATATACTTCACGTCATAACACTTGTAATGTATGCAAAGAATTAGAATTATTACTATGTATATACATATATTTTTCATTCTTATTTCTTGATAAAACTTTGTAAACATATTTTATAAGTTATTGTATATTTCATATCTTATGTGTAAGATTTTTTATTTTATGTCAAATTTTTCAAAAGTCGTACATTCCACCCATGAGTAACTTTATAACCACCTATTATTTTACAGTAGGAGACCATGTAAAGTTTTTTGATTGGTATAATGTTTACAACATGATAAACAACTTGACAAATTAATTTTCGATAGTTGCTACATATACCTATACCAGAATTACCCTAAGTACAGTTTGTGTTATATTATCACGGAATATTTAAATTAATAAATTGTAACACAATTAAATATAATGAGTAATTAATTAAATTTTTTTATATAAAAAATAATATACTCAAGTTAATATTTTCTTTTAATATTTATATACAGAATTTACTAATTATTAAAAAAAAGTTTGCTTAAGAAAATTTTGTTTTAATTGTGTGGATTATTTCTTATTCATATTGTTGTTAATTTTTTGTAAGTATTTAAAAAGTAATGCTTTACGTCGATAATATTAATTTCAATTTTTAAAAAAATATCATGTTTACCATATATCTGTCGGTTAATGGAGAATCTCGCCTGATATACACTGGAGTTATTTATGGGAACTCAAATCACACATCCGAGTGACTTGGTCGGATAAAAATAGGGCAGATCGAATCTTGGCTTCCTCTTGGTTCCCCTGAGGCTAGGCCAGCTGGTGTAGTTTGAATTAGAAAAGACACCGCTTCTCTTCGAAGAAACGGAAAACGGAAGTGAATTCGTTAATTAAAGCGGAACATCGCATCATCGTATTGAATAAAAATCAAGTTCTTGTTATAGATTCCGTTGCAAGAAGATAATAGATTAATATAAGCGAAAAAAAGTACAGTGCTCTCGGTCAATGATTGTGATCAAAACTCTTTCAAACTGTTCACTGTTCTTCGACGTATTATGCTATTATACGTACAAAGCAGAGACGATGAGTTATTCAGTCACAATTTCTAACTGCCGGTGAGATATTTCCAAGAGATGTAACGAGACAATGCACTTGGAAAATGCATAGGCGTGAGGACAAAACCACAAGCAAGAAAAAACCCTCCGATATGCAGAGATACTCGTTGCTCCTGCAGTCATGACTTTATATTATGCAGGAGCTGCGGAATAATAGAATAAGCAGTGATGTAACAACAAAGTGTAGACGCCCTTAGATGACATAGGAAAAAATATGAATAAAAAGGAAAAAAGAGAGAGGAAAAAGATATTCTATATTTTTATTTTAAAAAGTTTCAGTCAACCATGAAAAATATCTCTCCTTTATGTGAAAATTTTTTATTTATACAACAAATATAATAGCTTTTATATTATATATAGAACAAAAAAAATGAGAATTAATCTTTTAGACTTTTAAATATATTGAACACTCAATGTGTGCATTTATTGATTAAGTAAAACAATTACATAGGAATTGTCCTTAATAATTTTATTTATTCTAAAAATTCAAATTTAAATTCAAGCAAAAAAAGTATTATTAAGAACATGCTTATTGTGAAATTAATATTAACTTTATTTGCTTAAAATTTTTATACAGTTACATATTATGGAGATTTAGCTTTTAATAAAAAATATATAACTAATTATACCATTTCCATCAAGTTCAGTAAAAATATGATTTTTATTTTTTGGATTATTCTAAGATATTGGATATTCATTATTGCTATTCATAGTTTTCTATAGTAAATTTCACGAGCGATTTAAAAATGTTAAACAATAGATCGTTACCGACTTTTAAAAAAATTAAATCATCGATAAATGAATAGGTTCATTATTAATTTTATGTTATTCTTCTATGTTATCATTCTTATAAGAAATGGTCACTTGTATGGAAATGCCTAAACCTAATATGCTTAAATCGAAATAAAAAGGAAGAAATCGTAATCTGGCAAAAATCTTCACCTAAGAAATAAATCCACGATCTTTTGCAATGTCTGGAAAGTGAGGAATTGTATGCGCATCGCGTGTACATCACGGATGCAGCACTGATGTAGCCCAATACAAAACGTGGTAAGACGAACAGCGTGTCAGCGGATGGATGGCTGAAGCAATGTTCGAACGACAACAACGACGACAACGACGACGACAACGAGAGACTACACAGAACAGAATGAATATATACGCGATGCTGGAGCAAGAAATAGTAATTTGATTACGCCTTACTGTTGCAAAGCGGCTCTTTTCTTCGCACTTTTTCTCTGGTGCAATCGGTCCTGATCACGTTTCGACATTCAACACTGGTATGCTATTAGTTGTGCTTTTTACGCGCAACGCGATTTATATATTTCAATGAAAAATAAAGCAATGATATAATTGCATTAAGCTTTTAAGTTTCTAAAATTAAAATTGAAATTGATGAAAACCTACTCAATATAGATAGGCTATCTATTTAAGTTTTTGCCAAATGTAATCTCTAATTTTATTAAATGTTTATCCATATAAACTTATTTTAATGTATTTAAAAATAGATAATAATAAGCGTAAGATATATTAGAGTTGTTTATTATAATATATATTTTTCATGTTATGTTTTAATACAATAATTATATATGCAAGAAAGACACTTATAAACAAGAAAACAGTTAAGTGTAATTATTATTTATTCAGACTTTAAGAAGTCAAATTTTTCATTTGCATAAAATTTATTGTAACATTATATTTTCATATATATAAAAAATATATTAAAAAGAAATATCTTATCTCATTTTCATGAAATTTATATTTAAATATTTATTATATAAATATTTATTATATATTAAAGAATTTATTTATAAAAAAAGTAAAAAACACGCTTGAATACTATTAGAGAATTCATGAAACTTAGTATTCTATATTTGTTTAACATTTTGAATGCCGTGTCATCCATGTATAGATGATGCATAAAATTATTCTATTATTCTATTTATTTATGGGTTACAGTATGACTTTATTTACTCAATTAAGAATGGTTTATTAAGTATTTAAGACATTAAAGAAACATTGTTTAAATTATATATATTAGGATATTTAGAAATAACATAATAAAGTAATTCTAAATTAATATAGTAAATCTATCAACTTCAACGCCAAATTATCTTGGCAAAAAAAATGATAAAACATAACATAACAAAATCAAGTTATCTAGATACTGAGATATATATCTTTGTAACAATAGAAACTCTAAAATCAACATAAGAAACAATACAGTAGAAATTCTAAGATCAACATAAGATTCTAACTTCCTAACTTGGTCGATATCAAAATTGATCATAGAATCATACATTAAGAACATGATATGATAATGTATCAAAGAATCAATTTTGCTAAGTATTATTTCTATAAAAACATTTAACATTTTCGACATAAATTATAAATTATTTGAAAAAAGTATATTTATATGATGTAAATAGAATATAATTATAAAATATTATTTAAGAAGCAATTGATTTAAATAGAAAAAAATAATGAATATTTTTATGTTGCAGTTAATGATTCCATAAATTCATATTACGTTCTAAGAATTTAAGAATTAAATAAATAAATATTTTTTTAACAAAACATTGTGTTACTAAATATTTCTATTTGTTATGAAGTATTTGTTGATAGACAAAGAATTATCTCTCAATTATTGCTTATGTTGTAGAAAAATATGTAAATCCACTTATTAGAAAGACATTATACATTTAAAATGTACTTGTAATCAGAATACAGGTGACAAAGTAAAGAGAACGATTTTGCGATAAAGGAGGCACGAAAAAGCGAAAGTAGGATGTAAAATCACATGAGCGAAAAATAAAGAGATTTTTTTTTCTTTCGCGAGCGAAGGATTTCTTTTTTTTTTTTCTTATAAACGAGATATCGTATCTATCTCTTTTGAAAAGGACGTGAAAGAACTCACCTCACTATTTCCCATCTCTTTAATTAACCATCCTCGCTGACACTACTCATAGGAGATAACTTCGACATTCGAAGTCCGACATTAAGCGCACCATAAATTAAGTGACCCGTCTAATTATTCAGATCACACACATTCACGCTTCTGCTCTAAATGACCCCAATATGACATTATACATCTGATATATTGGACGTCCGCTTTATTTCATATATAATAATACGCTAAATTCATATTTTTCTTCTTAAACATTATTGGCACAAAGTAGTATTGTAGTATAGCAATAAATTAATTGTGACTTACGTTTGAAAAGTTAAAAATATTTGAAAAATGTAAAAAAGAGTTTTTATTTCAAAATGAATTTTTCCCTTCGCAACTCGAAACATTTTCACATTAAAATTCACATTGAAATTCTACCATACACAATGTGGAAAAAATATTAATTATTATGAACAATTTGTATACACAAACTCGTTGTAAAATAATTAAATTTAACAATCTGAAACTTTTATTTTTCTCCTACATATATACATATGATGCACGTAATTATCATTTTATTATACTCTGTGTAGTGCGTACGCACGCATATTTTTAAAAATTTCTTCTAAAATTAAAAAAATACACATTCTAGAAAAATCCTGACTACGTTAGTCGTTAATTCAGTTAGACTCGCATGCAATGAGTACATGAGTGAGGCTACGAAAGAGCCACTTTAAAACGGGGTCTTGTTGAATTATTCGATACAACGTGATTGCACGTAAAGTAAATTACCTTTTTCCTAGTGACCATGGTGCAACGACAAAGTACGAAGGCGCATCTGTATAAAAGATTGCAAAGACTGTTATACAGTTTTAGATGTGAATACAACGTATGTATATACTAGCTGTCGGACAATACCATCGGGATATATACGGAATGGACACATAAAGTCTCCGAAGACTTTTAGATTATTGGATGAGGTCAATTGAATTTTCGACATTTGGAAATGTACAAATTTACAGATAAATGCGTGTCAAAAAACTTGTTGTATAAAACAGATTTATTAAAATTTATTCCAAAAGTAAACTTATATGAATTCTAATATTATACATATACATGTAAATGTTTTAGTTTTAAATTCTATTTCCCAAGTATTTAATATTGATAATATAATGTCCTCTTATATATAAACTGCGTCATCGATTTGTCAGAACTAGATGTATAACATTATATGTAGAAAATAGTAGTTATGATCTATTTGAGATTCTTATACTAATGAAACAGTTCTTACAATAATCTAAATATTCCAGGTATTTAGAAAGGACGAGCCCCATAGTTAAGATATTACATTTAAGTTCTTGCAAGTCAAATCGGATTATTAATATACTTTTACAAATAAAGACCGAAGAATCTAAGTAGTACGATTGTCTGGAAATGATCATCAATTAAATTAATTTATTAACAGTAAACAACGTTAACAATTAAGATTTATAGCAAAACATTGTACCAAATTGTAAAAATATGTTTTAGTGTATATGAATGGAAAATTTAATGTTGTAAGCGCTATATGTTTTATCATGTAAAGTAAGCCTATAGAATTTCAAACA
>Ga0157364_1006974_pt1 | contig 11655 bp, 14 predicted proteins | sample AttsexASBM2_FD_111476 | JGI IMG/M metagenome (GOLD analysis project Ga0157364, IMG submission 111476) | Fungus gardens microbial communities from leaf cutter ant in Ribeirão Preto, State of São Paulo, Brazil - Atta sexdens ASBM2 | ecosystem: Host-associated > Fungi > Mycelium > Unclassified ...
GTATCAGCGAAACTCAATCGAGAAGAAAAAACTTAATCGTTTTCAGCCATACATATACAAAAATTAAATTACTTGAATAAGATTTCTCTTGATTTGAATCAAGAAATTCATTCATTGCAATTTGATTCATTAATTTTAGCACGTCTCCTGTATTTAATTTGAAAGTAAATTTTACACAGAATACAGGTAGTCGAATACACTCTGAACTTTCATCGCAAATCACTCTTCTGCATCTCCCACCGTACACATATCTCGACATCACATATTCTATATTAAGAGTGTGCGATGAGAAAACATAATATCTAATAGAATAAAGTGTCATTTTTACAGCGAAAGTCGCGTTATATCGATTGTATTGTGCGTTATATCGTTTAATTCTCGTAATTGTGAATAGCAAATAATTTACAAGTTAATAATAAACTGTAAATAAAGCACAGCGATTTATGATATAATAATTGGGTAATTCAATGAATCCATGAAATGTTAATGTTTAGTATCGTATTTTTCATCACCGATTTTAATGTGCGAGCTATGTTTAAGCTATGTGTTTAAGGTGAGTAATAATACATTAATTTTTTGTTGATTAGCTTGTGAATGAATTAGCTTGTATAATTTTTCTAAACATTTGAAAATTATATTTTCTTAGATAAACTCACTATGCAAATTTAATTCTTTCCGGAAAGCCGAGAAACGATGTTTAAACAAAAAAAAGCAATCTTTTCTAAACAATGAAAAAGAATTCGGTTCGAACAATTTTTATGCGTATAAGAATGATAGAAGCAAGAAGTATGAAAATATTTTGAGTTTTGAACGAATGTATTGTATCTTTATTTGTTGCTCATGTTTGATCGTACTGTAATAGTTATTACAAATTAACAATCACCCGAATCGAATTCTCGCTACATTAAATAGTATTCCGTTATAATGTATGTACGATTATTTAGTTAATAATTATATACGATTTCAATTCGTGATCATATTGTCCATTTGACATTTAACATTGATAGGATCGAGTTATTATCACGCGAAATGATATTTTAATTAAATTTAAATCCTTCATTTGTTATATTAAATCTTGCACTTTCCAAAGGACAAGCCTCATTAAATATCAAATGGATAGATTCTCTGGAAGTATTATTATTTATTCACGCTGTATACAGTTAAATGCTTGAAATAAATAAACATATATAACTATTGCTTACTATACACTATTCATCGCGCTGGTTCGCTACAATACTATTGAGAACTTAACTACGTAAGGAATGAAAGGATGAATGTAATTGGCAGTAATAATCGGTATTCGCCGCCCATATCTCGCGCTAGATGACAAACACATGTTTTCGACTGTGAATGTCCGAGATAGGAGTAGGCAGTGTATTACTTGCGGCGAATATGCATTGGCAAGAATGACGAAGTAACGCAAATAATGAGCATAAAAATATAGTGTGTAAAAAAAAATCTAATAACACGTGACATCTGACATTTGATAAACGGATTTGATAACGGAGCAATACTCGACCTCAAGGCGATCGTCCCATCGAGGGGGATATATTTTTCCCTTAAATTCGCCAAGAGACGCAGTGAATGTAGCTTGCAAGCGATGACGATCGTAAAATACATCACCTTCGCGAAGGCGCGACACATACGCTTATTAACATTTATCGACATTGAGAAAGATGTCGTATAGTATAGACTATTAGTACATGTACCACCGAGAGCTATATCTCGACGGCGGAGAACACTACCAAAAAAAAAAACGGCCATCCCGACGAAGTTAAGCTTAGAATATTAAATAAAACAAAAAAAAAATGAAAAAAGCATTTAAACTAACAAACAGACTCACGCCTCTCTCATATAAAAATGAAAAAACTTGTAAAATACTATATGTAAGATCTTTAACAACTGATATGGATATGCATTTACAAATTTCACAATTCGAATACACAAGCTCGATATTAAATTATGTATGACTTTCTCGCAGAATCGTTAGAATCTGTCGTATATTCGTTTACAGACTAAGCAGTAGCGATAATAGATCAATTAAAAAATTCGTGTTAAGCTATGTTTTTAAGCAGAAAAAATATAGAACTATAAGACACAAGTTGTACTGGAGTATTGTCGTTGTATCGGTACGGATCTTACGAGACAATTCCCTAATCAAATCAGTTTTCTTTATAAATATTAATACTTATTATAAAAATCTTCCTACATGCTTGTTGCATTTTTTTCAGATATTACGCTACAAATATAATTGCTATATATAATACCATTAAATCTACGCAAAGCTATTCCCGGTCGATTCTTCTTTAATCGCGTGATGCTTCAATATATGCCTCGTTTTATTATACAATAAATCATATATCGATTTAATATGGAGCCTGCGTGTCAGGGGAATTTCAACGGGCAAGCTAAATTACAGAGACGCAATAAACGTAACGCCGGCCTCGGTACATTTATGCATGTAATTCGAAATTGATGCACGAAAATATTAGATGAAGAATCGGAAGATACTGATTTCTATCCGACTGATTTTTTATCGTACCTTACGCGTCAATTATGCCAGAATGAGAATAGCACGTTGCTCGTAAAGCAACACATTGTTACGGACTTACGCGAAGGTCGCTGCTGTACTACTCAGTAGATTTTGGGTGCCGAACGATCGTTGATCGGGCCGCTGGTCTTCCTCAGCGGGGTACCACGCCTAATCTGATCCATGAGGGAGTCTCTCATTTGCAAAGGATCCATGATGGGCACGCGATTACCCATGATGCGCCTGATACTTGCGGATTTACTCGTATTCCCCGCCTGCTGCAGAGCCTGTTGCTGCTGCGCCAATTTAGCGTTCAACGTCTCGAGAAAGCCAGGAGCTGCCGTTTTGACATTCTTGGACTGTTGCTGCTGCTGCTGCTGCTGCTGTTCCAAGAGCTGTTGTTTCCTAAGAGACTTTGGGCTCATGTTTACGCCCACCGTAGCATTGCCGCTCATAGTACCAATAAGTTTAGCGTTGAGCACTGCCATGAAACCCTGACCTACGCCGCCCGGTCCCTGTCCTTGGCTTGTAGCTTGTCCAGTTTGACTAACGGTACTACCACTGGCTACGTTGGTGGTTTGTGCGCTGACAGATCCGCGTTCTTGGGACGACGAACGAGCAGCTGAGCAAGAACGTTCAACTGATGAACGAGTTATCTGCAGCACGGCGTTATGTTGGATGATGCTCGAAGGATTGTTGTGTCCCTGCTGTTGTCCAGTAGTCTTTCGTAAGAGCGACGGACTGGCTGGTGTATGACGAAGCTCGGTCAGAGTTCTCACTGTCTCGGAAACCGAGATGGATCTACAAAAAATAAAGCATTAAGTAGAACTACGGACATCAAAATTAGAAAGAGATTAAATCGTGACATTGAAACTTTCAATTATAGAGTTTATTGTAACTAAAAATATTAAGCATCGATCTTCACCTCTGAGGTGTAGGGCTGACCGTGGGCGAAGAGCTTTCGAGAAGGAACGCAGGTGGAGGAGGAAGATTCTCTGTTTCATCGCAAACATTCTCGCCCCGATCTTCATTAACAGATGAAGTAGGAGGTAAGGTAATGACGGTGGATGTGCGTCTTGTCGGTGGCGGCGGTCTGCTCGTCTGCTGAGTCGATCCTCTACGTGTCACTAACGTAGCTGCAGCGCCAGGTACGTTCCACGTGTTCTCGTTTTGATTGTGAAGCGAATGAGAGTGTGGCAAAGTATTTTGGCTTCCGTATCCACTGCTAGATTCCAAACTGGACTCAGATGTCTGACTGCCGGCGTCTTTCTCCGGGACTTCAATCTACACAATTTAGCAAAACGTAAGCAAAATTGAAAGTATTTAAAATATTGTACATCTTATGCCTGTATCAGATTAGATCGAGATTAGATAGATCAAGATTGAAATTGAATTTGACTAATCAAAGCAAAGTTTATTAAACTTGATACTGATTTTGTTTCTTTTAATTAGTTACTTTCTATTTCAATCTCAATCTCTCTAGTCTGATCTTTAGACTTTGTCGCTTTTTTCGTATACCTTATCAGTTCCTGATGTTGTTAACGATGCTGGAGGAGGAGGCGGTGGAAGTTGCATCTCCTGAGCACGGCTAGCAGCTAGATTCGCCAACTCGTGCATGTTTACGTACATTGGTTGTTGGAGCTGATGGCTTGCCAATTCTACAGGACCGTTATAATGGTAAATCTCACATCGAATTGTAGTTCACATAGTTTACGTATCGATGTTAAACAAACCTTTCGCCAAATGAGCAGGAAGAGGTAATTTCGGCTTCCCTCGAGGACTTCCAGGCGGCTCGTTTTTCACCGGAATTGTCGGTCGTTCCAAACTAGAACATCTATTCGGTATAGGTGGACGATTGCCGCCATTATTTCTACGAAGCTGCACCCTGGACTGCTGATTCGAGGAAGAACATGAAGAGGAAGAAGAAACCGGAGAGGCAGGCTGGCTGTGACAGCAACTGTTACCGTCACGATCCGGAGCTTGGAATGTGTAAACGCTGAGCGCCGGTCTTTGATGTCCCTTTTCGTACGCTGAAATAAATAAAAAAAAAACGTAATTGAATCGGAATTACGAATCAAATTATGACAAGCATATATATATAAATATTACTTACCGGAGGAAATAGTATGTGGCCGTTCGTTCACCGCTCCCGGGTTTTGTCGATCGTACTGAACAGACGTTTCCTGCAAATCAGGCCAAGTAGAAGTTGTCACGGGTCGCATTACAGTACAACCGGTACTTTGATTACTTAGAGAAGACACATTCGATACCTAAAAATACGAGCCTCCTCTTTAACCGACCGCCAACGAGAAAGAGCAGGACAAGATAGAACGTGTGAAAATGCATTCTTGAAGTTAAACTACAGAATTCGTTTAAAACTGGGAACATAAGCAGATCTAGCAGCATAATCACTAGGCGGCGGAAACTTGTAAGGTCTCACACTTTGAATCTTCTATATTGTGCCATTGTAATTTTAACGTGAACATTTTATAAAAATTATAGAATTAATGTTTAATCCTAAACTTTTAAAAATTGAATGTTTTTTTCAAGAGCTCGTCATTGGAGGCGATTGACTTTCGTTGCACATCGTCCGTCCGGAGAAGACTATTCATCGTGTAATTCTACTAATCACTAAACGATTTTACCTGATGTTCGGAAATCGGTTGGTTGTACAACGTATCCTGTGATGTAAAACCGGAGTCGCGGGAACTGCCAGTGGTCAAATGGCGCAGCATCGTGATGCCGCTGATGCTGGCGGGTCTGACACCAAATGGCTACAACGAGTACAACATCGACTACCACATACAATAAGCTCGAGCAAATGTAGCAATTAATTCGTGCTGTAAAATCTATATTCGTGTTTACTAGGTGCATTGCAGCTGATGCACTAACGGTGTTACTATGTCATGCGACATAAAAAAACATCTAATGGATCAATCCGTAAAAAAAAACAAGGTGAGAAAAAAGAGAAAAAGACAGAAGAAACGAAAGATACTGCCGACGCGTAATTACCTGAGAAAGCGATCTATGCCACGGATGTCCAGATGGGCTCGGATGACTTTTACAAGATCCACTACTGCTACTAGTTAGAGAACTGATCGAACACATAGAACTCTTCCTCGATCCGAGAGACAAAGACGGGCTCGATGGCGGTGTAGCCAATGACCACTGAGTAACGTCGCAACCTTTTATGTCCGTTATTACCTGCTCGGATGCAGGCGGTAAATGATGCGGCGACGCGGCGTGTCTTTGCAATTGATCCGAGACTTCTTGCAGATGCGTCAATTCCATTAACATCGCTATCTCCTCATCCTAAACGGTTGATTATGCATTTATATATGTGTATACATCGCCATTGTACATCAGTTAACGAATGTATATATACGTATATCTTTAAAATATCTACTAACGAGTACAGGTTTCAGGAATCGAGCAAGGAGACAAAATCTGCCCCTTTCTTCGAGAAGGGCCGCACGGACGGCTTTTCGTTCCGTTTCTTCTAAACTCAGTCTTTTCTCTTGAACAACCGCCGCTGATGACTCTAACATCCTATTGAGCTCCACATCAGAACATGTCCCGTGGCTTTGAGACTGTCCTTGAACATGTAAGTGAACTTGAACCTTTCGTGCTTTCTTCTTTTGCAGACGTAGAGTATCGGTAGAGCGTTTCTTTAGCTCTGCCCTTGCCTTTTTGAATTCTAAAAATAGCGAGATATCGAATTACAGAAGGACGCTTCTTGAAAATGTAGTTCATCAAATTACTATAATAATCGTTAAAACCTTTGGCATGTTCTTTGTCTAAATTGATCAAAGACTTCTTCCAATCTTCCAATTTCTCTTGTAAAGGCAGCACCAAACAGTCCATAATAGCGCTTAAAGAAACAAAGTAGACACGAGTGCAAAGAATATTCGGATATTAATTGAATAAAAATAAAAAAAAATTAATGAAGTTGTTCACACAGGATATTTTAACATACCTAGTAAATGATTTCATACGAGTTTCCACCGCTTTATGTCTCAAACATATTCGTGTCAGTGCTGTTCCGATTTCCTTAGTTGCACCTTAATAATAGTGTTATTTTAATATCGCTTTATTTTATATTTTATATTTTTATTTTATATTTTGTCTATTTTAATTGATTTAATAATTCAAATTATATAGACAATATATAAAAGATTTATTGTCATTAATTAATTAATTAATTAATTGATGCTTACCTCTGGCATTAGTCGCAGCATCTGCTATTTTCTGAAAAGCCTCAAGATATGCGGAAATAGCCAAAATGGCAGCTCTGCAATAATATATGTCTCACATTAAAGATAAAAATTTCTAAGTATCCTGAATCATACAATTTCAATATTTATTTTATAAAAAATATGCAATACAAAACAATTATGTAAAATCTCTCGTAATGTTGAAGTTATTTAATGTAAAATATGTAATAAACATGTAATAAAAATGTGCTAGAAAAATGTGCTAGTGGAAAATCTTAATTATTATAAAATAAAATATATTTGAAATTATGTAAATCTCTTCACCTCAAACTTGCGTGTAGCTTTGTAGCTTTTGAAATCAAATCTTCCCAAAGTGGTGCTCCGTTCTATAAAGAGAAACAGTATTATACGAGATTATACATATGAGATTTTTAATTTTTTTTTATTAATATAGTTCTAATATTAGTTTTTATTGTATTAGTCAAACAGCAATCTGGACTGATATACTGGTAATAGATAACATAATCACATACGCCTCTGCATATTTTTTTCAATAATGTGTACATGTATATATAAAATACTAATTTATATAATACTAGAGTTACGATTTCTTAACACATAGCTATGATTCATAAGAGAAACTAACTCATAGGAATAGAGGAAAAAAATGTTTTTGCTCCTGATTTCTCAAAGCAAACATTTTACTGTTTTAAATAACATTAGGATTAAATAACATTAGGATTTTTTATATTTTTGTTTATACTTAAAAGTTAAAGCATTTGCTTTTACAAGAAGTTACAGAAATTATAAAGTATGAACAAATGAGCATCAATTAATAGAATTAGCTTGTCCTAACAACAATGACATTGCATTTGCAAGTTGAATTATAAAACAAATACATTGAAATAAAAACAAAAGAAATATACAAAAGATTATTATTTAAAAGAAACACTTGAATTCACTTGTTACAAATAGTTGCTCCATTTTTATTCATATCCAATTTATGCATCTTAATAAATTACAATTGAAACGTTAAACAAATAACATAAATAAATATAAAATATCCAAAATATTTCTTCCAAAAGCTCTGTAAAGTCAAGAATTGCAAATCTCCAGGAACGCTAAAATCTTGAAAAAGAGATAATTTCATTATACAGAGGAGTTCAATAAATATAATACAATCGGGATTCTCAGATAAAAAGGAAAAGAAATTATAGCAAGATAACATAAATCTTTAAATTCAAAATCCTCAGGAATTATAAAATCTCTAAACCAAGAGCGTCAGAGTAAACATTTCGACAGACATCGGTCTAAAATATAAAAGGTGTGCGGAGCGCGAATGACGTCGAGAACGATCGGTCGAGCCCAAATAAAACGAACGTTTCTCACCTTCATGTCAGTGACGATCTGCTGAAACAAACCGCCCAACGCGCTACACTCCCGCTCTATCGTCGCATCCATGTTTTTTCGCTTTCCAGAGGTTTGGCCTGAATCCAACTATTAGGTGGTACGGACGCTCTTCGCGGTGGACGCGACGAGTTCACTCCGCGTCATCGACGCGACAGACGTTGACGGAAACGACACATCGCCGCCAGCAGGGATGTGCGATGCGGACCGTCATTTTCAATCGCGCGAGAACGAAAGGCGGAGAGACACGCGCGCACACACAGACACACAGAGAAAGAGGGGAGAAATCAAGACGAGGGAAAATGAGACAGGGTGACAGCAACGAAGCGTGGATGCGTCCACGATTCGCGTGTCCTGTCGCGAGAGTAGACTTTACCAACGGATGCGCACGGTGAATCTCACGAATCTTATCCTCGCCGCTCGCGACGCTCTGTAAACAACACAACACACAACAGCAATAACAGCGACGGACGACGGCGAGACGCGCGGCGTCCCGTACAATGCGACTGTCAACGAACGGATGGACGGACGATTGAACTCGTTCGCGCGCGAATCTGTTTCCTCCGCGCCGCGCCGCGCTGGATCGTTGCCCTCTGCGTGATGACCTCGTTCTAGAAATCGGGATCGATGTTATTCGGTATGCGCCTAATCGTTATCCCGGAGGGAAAAGCGAGACGGAGAGGGACGGAGGATGGAGAAAGCGAGAGGGAAAAAGAGAGAGATAGATGGGGAATATCTTCCGGATTCCATGGAGGCATGGAGCTTGTATACACTGTGCGGTTGGCTACGGTTGGCTAGCGCCGCTTTCGCGTGCGATTCTCGCCGCCATACTTACCGCTTCTCACTTCTGATTGATCGGCTGTCGACGCGGTTAAATCAGAAAATTACTTTCACATGAAAAATTCTGAATAAGAGTCCAACTAACAAATAAGAGCAAGAGAAATTTGAATGTGTAGCATAAAAATCTATTTTTTTTGCAAAAAGAAAAAGGTACAAATAATTTTGTTTGAATCTTTCTTTTAAAAAATAATTTTTCATTACACATAAATACACCATAATATATCAAAGATTTTTCAACTTATAAATTAATAAATAAATGTCGATTAAGTGACTCAATTAATTAAAAAATGACTAAGATCATTTCCTTTTTAAGTAGTTTTACAAGGATAGCATAAAATTGAGACTGATACTTTTCGATTTTTTCTTTTTTATTATAAAATAATTTAATTATTTAAAAAACTTATAATTACATTTATAATTACATTTATAATTATGTCCTAATGTTACATTCTTAATTACAAGGGCGGCCATAATTGCGCTGCTTCTGCATGCGCGGATTCCGGCAGCCACTTTTGATAGGCTGGCAGCAAAACTGAAATTAAAATATTTTACGTTCAATCGCAAAAATATATACAAATTTAATTATGTAAATATATAATGACATAATTATGTTTATCTAATATAATATAAATCAAAATAATCTTACATTTCTTATCCGAATCCCAGATTTCTATTAGTTTGTCTTTGGATAAGACTCCCTGCGACTGTAGCGTTTGTACTATTACTTGAGTGCGTGGTATCAACCTGGGAAAATCATAGAATTGGTATAATCTACCTGCTGAATCAGAATAAAATCGAAAGAAAAATGAAACTAATAATTTACTTGGCCCATGACTTAGTGATGCTACCGGGTGTCGTCAGCAATGACGGGACAAATCGTTTCAGCTTAGGGCACACTTGACCTTCCAAGAAGAAATATGCGAACCATTTAACGCCGTCGACCGTCAATGGATGCTCTATATCCATCGATGGTAATACCCATCCGGCTTTTCCGAATGTACCGGATACGCGACAGATGATCTTCCCAGTTTTTGGATTATATCTATAAATAAAAATTATATTCGATAATAATAAAGATTAAAATCTTCATTAATAAGTTAGGAAAAGCATATTTTAAAATAACAATTGTATAATAAAATAAAATTACCTTGGCGGTGGATCAATCAATGGTTCACTGAGGCGACACAACATGGGCACGAATTTCGGCAACCATTCAGGTTCTATCACTGTGATACCTCGCATGTACATCTTATTTGTTTCGTATATTTCTTGATAAACCACCCATTCCGGACTGGTTTTCCGTAAAGAGCATGAGGAATGCATGAACACAGGTTCCTCCATTTGTGGTGTTCTAAAAAATAAGAGAGATAAAAGAAAATATACTCAATGAAATCTGAAATATCGATAATTAACAGCAAACCTGTAGGCGTGTTTCCACTTGGCCTTATCTTGATCTTCTTTTATCTCATCGGGCAAAACCTTTTTCGCGACTTGATCCGCCATACCCGCAAGAACTATCTGGCGCAGCAATTTCGCTTGCATATCGGTCGGCAATGGCATTCTGTAAGAATTTTTGTAACAAACTTCCTAAACATATTGTAATATACATAGTCGCGAATTCCAATGTTCTGAACAATCAGATCTAAGAACTTCCTTTAAAAAATTTACTCTACATAGATTTAGAATAGAAAATATTCAGAATAAAGATTTTTGTAATAAAAGATAAAACATACTTTGGATCAATGATTAAATTTAAATTTGGTATATTTAAATTAATCTCATTGGTGAGCTGTTGCCTAAGTTTCCTGATCTCAATCACAGCTTTGTGTCTCAAGCCGTTTTCCTCACAAAAGGGCAATAATCTTCCCTTTGATCCTGCATACTCGGCAGTTCCGATGGCTCTTAACAAAACCATTAAATCGCCTGTACATAAACAGAAATGTATATCGTTTATCGTTTATATTCGTCATAAATAATAATTATAAAAAATAATTTCGAGATTACAATACCAAGCAGCAAACTATTGCCAGTCCCAGCCCAGTAACGACGTTTTTGGAGCCATTTACTTTTAGTTGGACCCTCCATGTCAAGTGTTTCTATCAGTACTTCTTGGACACTGAGAGCCGCTACTATGCATATCGTGTATTTCGATAAATTATGCTGATGAGATAATGCCAGCATCTTGCCATAACGCGGAGATACTGGAAATGCGGCGATACTGCGTCCAAGTGGTGTCACCTTCGTGCAGTATATCTCTAAACAGTGAATTATCAATTCCTTTAGACAACGTAATGTTTGAATTATAAAAAGAATCAATGTATTGTTTCATATAATAATCAACTGCGAAGCAGTTACAATCGTAGACTTCAATCTTACGATTATAATTTTCGATGCTGTCTAAATGACAATAAATGTCCACATTACCTTCTTCCTTCTTCGAAGGTGGCTGTAATGCTTCAAGTATCGTGAGTCGTTTTTCTGCAGACTTTAATTGCACAATATCCGGTGGCGTGGGAAATGGAAAGTTTACGACTTTATCTATATTCATTGCCTTCATCTGCAGCAATAAATCGTCCACTGGTTTCCTCTGAATCTCTGATTGACTGTATTCCTCGAAATCGTTGTCGTATACGGCCGATGAGTATAATCTATGCGAAAGGAAAC
>Ga0157364_1006976_pt1 | contig 11654 bp, 7 predicted proteins | sample AttsexASBM2_FD_111476 | JGI IMG/M metagenome (GOLD analysis project Ga0157364, IMG submission 111476) | Fungus gardens microbial communities from leaf cutter ant in Ribeirão Preto, State of São Paulo, Brazil - Atta sexdens ASBM2 | ecosystem: Host-associated > Fungi > Mycelium > Unclassified ...
CTCACGTAAACTCTCAAGATAATAAATCTTTTTGGTATTGCGCACAAGTTCTAATACTTGATTCCTATGTATATATTCCTATAATATTTTGTAGTATTTGAAGTTCCAATCAGATCTTCTTTTTTTCTTATCCTTCTGGCCATGTCACATTTCCTCATTATAATTCTGATGTTGTAAGTGAGCCAAGGCGCTAGCAAAACTTGAGAGATAGATCGCGATATGGAACATACTTGTAGCATTCATTTAAGTGTTTATAGAGATTGATCTTCAAACTGACATCTTTTGCACAATAAAAAGCGTTTCAGTACAATTTTCAAGATTGTCAAGGAAATTGTTAAAAATGGCGAACTCTAATTTGATTGGGAAAACAATCAATTTTCATTTTGTGTGTATACAGATTAGATCATGAGCCGAAAGGAAGCGTACGTTGCGTTGTTCGTTCAAAAGAAATAAATGTCGCAGCATCATCCAAGATGCGTAGATTTAGAAAAGTCTGAAGATTATGATGCGCCGGTGCAAAAAAAAATAAAGTATAGATTCGACAATTTCACAAATTAGAATTTGATGTACGAGTGAATACTAAGGTCAGCACTAAAGTCACAGAGGATGATTGAATAATTCAGAAAATCAGAGAGATGGTCATGATGTGGAAATCTATAAATACAAATAGGAGCAGTTTAGAACTGCAGAACCTTAGCGTGTAAAGAGTCAAATATAAATGATGTCATATCATCACCGATCCTGTCAATTCTATCATTTAAGCAATTGATGATCTCCTTTGAAGAGATACAAGCTGCTCGTCTGAGATGGTAAGTTTGATCCAGGTTTCCAATACAGACATCATGCTAGCGTTTGCAAAATACAATCAAAATTCATCCAGATAAGTTAGTAATGATTGACAGCGTGACAGACACGAAGATACCCCCGAGTGTAGCTTTATCCATAATTGCTGCCTTTGGTTCTGTTCAAGATTTTCATTAGGAGAAGGGAACAACTTTCACAATCCAATGCCGAATGGTGTTGAATCTCGTGCGATATTCAATCTCCTGCGTTTGCACTGGTTTCTATTGTTGTTGCGATCCTTCGTTTCATAGCTCCCTGCACAATGACTGCTTAAATTTACAATGTTTCGCAAAGTGACCAAAAGCAAAGCATTCGAAGCATTGAATAACTCTTATATAATCAGTTACTTTGCATACCGAATAATCGATAAAAATCGAGAAAAAAAGAGAGAGGGAGATAGATAAATAGATAGAGAGAGGGAACGAGAGAGATACGCGTCGACTTTCCTCAATGTCACTTCACGTCGGAATTGTCGTCGTCCTCGTTATCGCGACTCCTGACGTCGTCGATAACGACATATATATATATATATATATATATATATATATATATATATATGTATATACGCCGACGGTTGCAGCGTCGGCATCGATCGTCAATAGAGCGAGATCCATGCGCGCGGAGATGGATGAACTGAGAGAGGAAGAAGACTTCTCCGCGCCGTTCCGCGTCATGAGCTAGCTCGTTCGTACGCTCGTCCGCTCCGTTTCATCACCAAGTCGTTCGTTTCCGTTGGTCGCTTCGGCGCGGTTCGACGCGGCGCGGCGCGGCGCGGCGCAGTGCGACGCGTAATCAAGTGGTATAAATAATTCCGACGCGCAGCCATGAGCCGGCCGTCCTTCCGTCCATCCATTCGCCGCCCGTGCGAGGCTTAATCCCCTGTTATGACACGCCAGAAATCGGAATGCCACATCACGCGTCACTAAACTGGAAACTCGCGCTCACCCACAACATCGAATCCTCCGCTGCTGATAAGAGTGCCTGCCCAGGATAAGATTCTTATTCGAAGCTCGATTATAATAATCTCTATATACAATATCTATTAGTCTGGAACATTTTTAGAGTAACGTTAATTTAGTCGCCTAAGTGACATAAATAGGTGCGATGTTATTGCGCCAGAAATTAACGCGCTGACTTGACGCACGAGTTTAATTCAGCTAAATTGCGAACGGTATTTAAAGGAATGGTACGTTGGAGTTCTCTCGACGAGCACCGTAGTATAGATTGGCTACTAAGAGAGCTAGCTTTATACAGATAATAGCTATGAACTAGAACCTAGCAAGCCACGCTGAAAGCACAGTTACGTTAATATCGCTAGACTAATTTTGACTCGTCGGTGAAACGCGGAAGATAACGGAATGCACTGGAGATTTTCACATTGCGTTTTTACGCTCATGTCAGCGCATTGACTGACAAAATAATAATAATAATAATAATGATATACATTACCCAATAATAACGTATATATATATATATATATATATTATCCATTTTAAATGATATTTAAAAGATTTCGTTATCTCCTTCCATTATGCCGATTCGGTTTGATGCAATTTTTATTAAAGTTTACATTTGACGACAAAACTTACGCGTTAATACAATTTCAAATCAATGTAACGATGCCGAAGCATCACAGTTGACAATCGTCAACGATAGGCGAATAATCGAGGGAGTGAAGATTGTATAGTTTCAGTCGTAGACTTTAAGAACACTTTAAGACAATACCGGAGGATGTTGAAACGGTATGGCACGTCGTTGCCACTGCCGTGTGTGACTGGCCGATTCCGTCGACTAACGCCCCGGATCGCGAACCTGTCATTAGTGCAACGGAACCGGTGCATCGGGGGAGCATAGGGAGAGCACAGCGGAATGTCCGCGAGCCGGCGCGGCGTGCAATGCGATGGACGCCCCTATTATCGGTCGCTCGACCGCCAGAATGCCGTTAGACGCACCGACGGTCAATCTATTGTCCTACGTGTGCGCATGCAGCTCCGCAGGCGATCTCGCATCGCGAGCGACGCGAACGAGGAGAGTGCGCGAGGGCTTAACCAGACGACAGAATTAGCTCGCGTTCGAGCGCACGTTACGAGCAAAATTTCCTGCCGATGCGTCTTCGCCGCAATTTGCAATTTGTTCGTTTAATTTTTACAACGGCCAATTTCACAACTCACGGTCGATTCTCAATCAAGGTTCAATTTGTTTTTCATTTTTTTCCAATTCTAGAATTGGAAAGAGATAATGATAAGTTGAATCTCGATTAAGAGTCAACTGTGAGACTTGTGAAACTAAGTCTCTCGATGTTATTGTATTTATTACAGTATTGACATTCAAATATTCGACCTATGGATGACCCGTTCGGTTTCGGTTATATCATAACTGTTGATTTGGCGACGTTTTGATTTTCAATGCCACGAGGTGGTTCCATCCGGATGGTTTGAGTCGTATTAGTCGTATCTTTCTTTAATCCTCTATACAACAAATTGTAAGTAAGAAGACGACGGTTTATGCGTGACCAAGAATAAAGAAATGACTGATTAAATCCAGTTAGCGTATTCGTGACGACAGAATTCCAATTGTCGTTGAAGAAAAGCAGACACCGAGAAACATTTGTTTGCGCCCCCGAGCAATCCTTCTAAGCGCAGAGCGACAGAAATAAAGCCTACGTTTATAGTAACCGCGGGTGAATGGAATTGAAAGGGTGAATCACTTCCGTTCGTTTCAACCTACTCCGTTAACTCTCTCGATCGAACGATCTCGAGGAAGCAGTTGATCTTACACTTAACTATCGTACTTTCTCTGACTCGGTAAATTTTCTGATTTAACTCAATTCGCTCGCCGATGTCGTGTTATTACAAATCAATTTCAGAAAGTGAGACAATAAGGCGATCGAGCGTAACGACGCGTAAATGAAAACACGACGGCTCGAAAGTCTTCAAGTGTCACGACGCGAAATTTTGAAGTTCTGACGATGATAAATATTTCTCTTCTCTGCTTCTCTCTCTCTCTCTCTCTCTCTCCCTCCCTCCCTGTTTCCCGCTATTCAGTACGAGGGAGCAGCGCATGGTGTTGCAATGCAAACAATGCAAACTTACAGTACGGATGCACCTGTGTTATGCTCCGAGACACATGAGACGCGATTTCAATACAAACAGCGGGGGCCTGTATGGTGCGTAATACAGTTACGACGGTCAGCAGTTTCCGGTTTCTTTATACCTTCTGAGAGGAAGATGAGACAGGAAACGGACGCTGTGAGCGCAAAATATTTGAGACCTCCATAGATTCCCTTTTCCTGCTGCGAGTTTATCGTTAAACGTTCGTTTGATTCTCAAGGCGAAACATCTGACTACTTTTACATTGAATTAATTAATGTTGAAATAAAACGATTTAAATGGTAATAAAGAGGCTTTTGCCTCTCTACATTGTAAATGAAATTATAAACTTTCTATCGTATGTAGATAAAATTAATTATTACAAAAAAGTGGTTAACGTACCATCATTCCAGGTAATCTAATGTCGCAGGAACGACGTGGTAGAAGGAAGATTTCTTTTCACAGAGAGGCCACCCGGGCCTGAGGCCCTGGCAGAGGGGGGCCCACCATGCCCCTCCAGTTCCTTCGTGTCCTTTTGTGTCGTTATACCAAAGCAGCGGATTTTGCCCTCGACACGTTTCGTCGATACACTTTTTCGTCACGATTATAAATATCAACGAAACTTGAATGTCATCTTTTCCTCGCTCGTTCAGCGATACACGTCATTTATATTCCTTCTACGGTTTTGTCGTTAATCTTTATAGTCGTAACTGTAGCACTCGATTTGTTTATACTCGCAAATAATATAATGATTACACTCAACGTCGTCCGATTATTCACGAGTAAAGACGTACACGTCCATGCGAACGCTCGATACACTTGTTCGATTGTACCGTTATCCCGATGGGATTGAATTACGACTAAACGCCACTCGACTGGGGAAAGAAAAAAATACGACAAGGCACCGGAGAGTCTTCACTTAATTCGTTTGTGCTCTCGCTGTCGCTAAATGTCACTCAACCCTTTCGTTCACGCTGCCGAGACAGCGTGCGCAGAGTCGATTTCCTTCTATCGATCGTTCGTAAAATGTAATGCCCATCTTAACAATTTGACTAGCTATCGTCGTCGACGCACTAATACACCAACATGCCAACGTTGTCTCTTTGTATGTCGCGCGTCACAGAGAGACTGTTCGAGAAATCTTTTTCGTCTCTCGTCTTATCGCTTCCTCACTCGAGTTACCGATCCTCTTTCACAGAGAAAGAACGTGACACTTCTTTCGATGTGGCCTTGCACGCCGCGTATCGCCCGCTAGCTTATTCCCTGACCTCTGACCTTGCCAAGTTCTCTCACAGCCAGCGACCGACCGACCGACCGACCGACCGACCGACACACCGACGAGATGCGTATCGGCGATAATCGAAGCCGATCGTGAAAAATAATCGAGACGACGCAATTGTTTTATCTTAAGTCTCGGTGTTTCTATAATTTCTTGAAAACGCTCACCACTAGCGGACTTTTCGCCGCTAATTCACATTCTTCGCAAGAAAGAAACAATGATCGCGGGAAGCACTTTTTGTACAAATAGTTCTTCACAAAAAGTGTTTTCACAGTTTTCGTACTTTTTTTTCCTTTCTTTCGAGTAGCTTAAAAACGCCAAGGTTCGAACACGCTCTTGTTGTTGACACGTGTTATCGCTTGATATTGCCACACGACGTGATTTCGTTCCAGAAAACGGTCCAATTCTACCGGCGATGGTCTCTCGATCCACAGCGTGGGAACAGAAGAAAATCGCGACGGCGGAGGCGGCTTTTCGTCGACGGACGCGCGCTTCGATTTTCCCTCGTAAATCGTCAACAGGTGGTTTTCCGAACGACGACGCACGGAACGCACGCGACGCGGATTCTCAGAATCCAACGGGACGCGGACTCGGCGATCGCGACTCGCGACTTGCGGCGGTTCGACGAACAGCTGATCGCTCGTGCGACGTCCTGGCTCCTCTTGGCGGAGCGGGAGGAGAGACAGGAGAGACAGGAGAGACTAAACCAGTGTCGCCGCGCGATCGCGTGTAGTCGACTGATGCCTCTGGAAGTCCTCTCGGACTTCGCCTGACTAACGGACCGAACAAAATTCGCCGTCGCGATTCCAGTCACCGAGCACGAAACGCCGAACTGTTTTATATCAGGCCTCACTCTTCTCGCATGCCCTCCCTTCCTCCGCCGTCGGTGTTTTGTTCAGTGTTCCGATGCGTGCGCCTAACTCTCGCGAAACTATTTTCGTTCCTGCGACGGCAGGAACGACGACGCGTTTAAGCAGCACGCGTTGCTTCCCACTACTCTATCGCTCCTTTCCCTCTGCGCCGTCTTCTCTCTCACACGTGTCTTCTGTTCTCGCCGCTCGTCCCGCTTTTCTCGTGCTTTTCCCGTGGCCGTCGTCGAGCGCGTCCCGAGATATACGTCGTATACGGCGTTGAGTCCACGTTATTGTCGTCCTCGCCGTCGTCGTCGTCCTCCCCGTTGCCCCGTTGCTCGCTAGGTTTACAATACAGGGATCGCGCGCGCTTCCCCCCACGCGGTGGATGCACAGCAGAAGGAGGATGAGACGGAGGAGGGCGACCGGGTTCTTTCATACGCAAACATCGGCTGACGACTCTCGTCGTGCGGCGTCTCGGCCCTCCCGACGAGTCACGAGCGAGCAGGTAGTATCGCTGCGCCCCTTTAAACTTTTCGTAACGAACGGCTACGATCGGCCGGTTGTTTCCCCGCAGAGGAAGGCACTCACGCACTCGTCCACTCGCGGTTCATGGCGCGAAATAACATGATCGTTTATACTACTACCTTCTCTTCTCGACTCTTCTTCTCTCTCTCAGTCAGGCATCGGCGAACGATGCACGTGCAAACGAAAAAGCTCGCACGAAAGAGAAAGGAGGAGAGGGAGTCTCACAGTTTGACAAGTCGAGAGAGGGAGAGACTTGGCTGGCGAATATTCGAAAAATCAAGCACACTGAAGAAGAGGAAAGAGAAGAGGGAGAGAGTGCAAAGAACGGTAGGTTGTACGCCCTGTCGAAGACCGCGAGCGATTGACTCCCGCGCGTCCCAGTCTCTTCGTAGCCACGGCACGCGTGAGAGAGGAACACGGGAGGGGATTCCCACGGGAGAGGGGGGAGGAGAAGCGGCGACGGCTGCCGCGGTAGGGCCAGGAGGGCACGCGAGAAAGGGAGAGAGAGAGAGAGAGAGAGAGAGAGAGAGGACGGAATTGGATGGACGAGGAGACAGACAGAAGGGGTGAGGTGAAGGGGGCAACTTGAGTGACGACGAGGGTGGCAGGGGGGAGGAGACGGTAGGTATGGCGCGTGCCACTACACGCTAGCAGGTGGAGTGCGCGTGCCCAGAAATCTCTATTTCTCCCCCTTTGCGTTTCCGTTCTCTTTTCACGATTCGCCGCCAACTTTTTCTTCGCGTATCTCTCTTCCCCTCTTTTTTTCCCCCCTCCGTCTTCGTTCGGTCGGCTCGTCGTTCGTTGTGCGTTTTACAGTTTTTCCATGTTTCAGGAAGTGTCCCTCGTCCTCCTCTTTTGCTTTGTGATGCTGTTTTTTCTTCTTTCCTTTTTTTCCTCACGTTTTTCAAGGGTAGAATTCGACGTACTCACGTCGCATTCTCATTCTCAAAATTTCACTTTCGTTCCTTGGGCTCCTAATCGATGGTTTTGTGACGTTTCACGCAGAGATCGTTTCCGAGTTTCCCGCGCGTGTCACTCGAGCACGTCACGCGATTACAATGCGCCACCTCGACCACGACGTGCCGGCATGATAATACGAAATCGATTCGCCCGATTGAGAGATTCCTGCATTCATAATGTTTACGTCGCACGGTCAGGTTATTCTCGTAGTCCGATAAGAGAGTTGCTAACGAAAGTCTCGATAAGCGTGTTAGCCGAGTTGTTGCGACAAGTTTACAGTAACGTCACGGACACATCCACGAATCCTATCCGTGTCAAAAACTCACTTTCGTTGGCGTTCGCCAAATGTTTTAATTTTAAGAAAAAAATTGCAAAAAATACTGCAAAATTTGTTAATAATTATATGTGCCTCAGTTCCAAATGCTGTCAGATCTTATGGAGAGTGCATTCCGCGCGATACCGACAACTTCGAAGGAACTCCAATTCAGTCTGTCGTAACGATTCATTCATCATTAGATCACTGAATCAATACAATGTCTCGACGTGTCGTCAGCATCCACCAGAGAAACCCACTGCAAAATCGAATGCACTGCCGTGGCGAGCTTTCATAAATTTCGTTAGTGCTTCTCTTCTGCGGGTACAACGCGCATCTGTCAATCTCGCAAAAATGAACGATATACACGGAGGATTAGTCCAAGTCTCTTCGAGGTATGCCGAGTCACATCTCGCGACGCGTCTCTTAGCTCGTGCGAACCTCGAGGATGCTCCTCGTGTCGCGTTACGTCGCGCAATGCGAGCTGTCACCGCTGCGCACGTGGCTCGCTAGGAGACGCGATGCGACGGCACGTCCCCCCCTTCGATACGAAGAACTTGACGCTCCGAGAAGTCGCCAGCCACTGACTACGTGCATCGCGACCGCTCTGGGCGGCCTGGCTCCTCGCTAGTCGCTCACGCGGGGAGGCACGCGCGGCGACGGCGGCAGCGGAGTCTCGGCTAAGTTCGGCCGGACTCGACATCGTTCGTCCTATCGGACCAACTCGAGGCACTTGGCCGGCGCGGCGCAACCGCGACTCGCTCGCTCCGATCTGCACCCGAGGCCGCTCCGCGCCTCGCCGCGCCTCGCCAAGCCACACCACGCCACGCCATGCCACGCCACGCCACGCCACGCCACGCCACGCCGCCGGCCGTCTGCCCGATGCTGCCCGACTCTACGACTTCTAGAACGAACCTTAGTTCCGTCTCTTCACCCCGGGACCCCTCTCTCTCCTCGCTCCAACCACCGTGGGTGTACCGTAACTGCGTACGACCGGTGTATATCGCACTGATAGTACACGCTGCGAAACAGTCGGTGTACTAGGAACGCTATTTTAATCGCTTAAATTATCGTTACGTACGTTTCTAACATTCTTTGAGCATGTTTCTAATTATGACAATATTTTTGCGATGTCAGAAAGCGATTTAGATTATAATTTTTAGTTGACAAAGACGAATTCGCTGACGTACAACGCAACGTCCTTCAAGTCATTCAAATTCAAACAATCGTGAATTAGTTATTAATAATCAAGCTCTCAAAGTAATTTGTTTCACTCATTTTTATTATAGCTTTTTCAATTATATTGTTGTAAAGTAATGTTTACAAAAGATAGTTGATTCTAGGATGAAAACTGCACAGTCATGATGCACAATTATTTAAAAAAGCAAACAAAGATGTACTTTACTCGATCTCCGTGAACGTAACATCATCTTTAAGAAGTCTTTAAACCGCATTGGCAAACTAAAAGAAAAGAAAGGAAGAAAAAGGAAAAGTATAACGACGCGCGGAAAGCGACGTAGTCGCAAGAGCGACTTAAAGGCGGCCTCCCGTGCAGCTGGCCGTATACCGGAGTCTTTACACAGGCGCATTCGCGCGACACGTTGCCCGTACACATCCAACCTCCTCCACTTCGGCCGTTGCGTCATCACGGCTTCGCGGTGCGCGCCGGGATTCAACAGCGCGCGGGGGGATCGCGCGGAAGCGGGTGGCGCGCGCGCGGCGACGCGGCGACGGACGCATCTGTACCGCTCTGCTTACACTTACTACAAATCCGTCCCAGTGGTGCTCATCCAATCGCTCCGTGAGCGTCATTGTCGCATGACCGGGGGACACGGTTGGCGATGCGATCGAGCGGCGACGCGACGCGACGCGACGCGACGCGACGCAAGTGCAACGCGTCGGCGTGTGCACGACGCATCGTCGCGCTAGCTTGCCGATGAATTAGCCAGTGGCTCTCGCACTGAACGGAAAACACATCGCGGTTACGCGTGTCCGAGATAAGAATATAATCTAAAATATTTTAAATATTTACAGAGGAGAGATTGACACACAGAGATCACCGATAAGAATTCTGGATCCTCGTTCATAAAAAAAAAATGGTCTTACTAAAATACAAAGGAGGAAATATGAGGAGATGTACTTGATCTTCCTCTAATTTTGCCAAGAACTATTATGAAAATTATGAAAATCATTTTTATGACGAAAAATTAAACGCTCATTGATCAATACATTCACTTATTATTAGTAAAAAAGTTTGTTGAAGATTCTTAAAGATTGACTTTAATATATGTATTTCAACAAGTTTGTGAAGATAAATTTTTACTCACTTTTCCTCTAATTGAAATGAATACGCCTATGAAGTATCTAAAAATTCTAATTGAGAGAGAGATAGAGAGATAGAGAGAGAGAGAGAGATAACCGGAATTCTAATTGATTTAATCAGAATCTTCTGGTCCATTTTCAACTAAATCATTTTTTTCAGTGTGCTAAATTTATAATATTAATAATTTATAATTGCCGTAACTATTTCGTTTTCTCTCAGTGTGAATCAAAATAATGATGTAGGATGCTCGAGATGGTTGCTAGACTGTCCAAACTTTACGTAGCATCACTCTTTATCACATGAATTTTTTATATAATTATTCTGATGATCTAACAAAGTTATCTTTAAATTTATATCTACACACTGAAAAAAAATTCTTAATTCCAAAGAAATATTTTTTTGATCGTATTAAAAAAAATTATTTCTTTGAATCAATGAAAATTTCTTTGAAAATAATATATTCATATTGAAAATAAGATATACTTCAAAGAAGTAAGATATTGTATTTATATTAATGTATTTATATAATAGAGATATTTCTTTGAAATTAAGATTTTTTTTCAGTATATCTACATAAATTTTTAAATACCTCAGCAAAATCATTTTTCTTCGTATGCACGAGCGATTGAAAAAAAATTCTTTATAGCGCAAATGCGCATTGACGCAATTAATACGCGTGATTACAGCTGCTGTGTTTTATGCTAATAACGATTGACACAGTAACGATTATTTTTCGATAGATAATTAGATGAGATGTACCGCGGGAGGTGAGACGCTGAATGACAGGCGGAGTAATTGCAACGTGGATATTACTCATGATTACGAGTGCCGCCCGTTGGTATATTCCGTAAATGAGAAGTAAAATTGGTAGACGGACGCAGAAACGCGCGATGATAATGCCGAGGTGGCGGCGAACGAGGCTTTTAATTAAAAGTCTAACGCGGCGCCATAAAGGCGATTCTCCCGCGGCAAACGATGTCACCTACGCTGATCATTCTTTTCTATTTATCTCGTTGACAATTCGAATTTTATTTAAACAAAAAAATTTTATATATATATATATATGTGTATATATATAATGGCAGATAAAGGGACCTCGTAATACTTCGATCTTTATCGGGGTCACATCATTTTCGAAACAAATGAGCTGGTGCATTACTAGCTTCGGTGCCGAACGAATGGCATAGAATCAAAAATCGAGTTCAATCTTCGACCATGCATTTACATGGATAAGTAAATGCATAAGTGAAGATAAATCAATAACAGAAAAAAATCTCGTATTTAAAATACGTCAAAAATATGCATCTATCGTTTTACTAAGATGATTTGAATTCACATGATCTAATCACAGACGTAATAGAATAGACTGCGCATTTCTATGAAGTTGTCACTCATCGGTTAGTCACTGTTAGAAAGAATAAGATAACTTAAATCATACATAAATCTTTCTCTCTCTTTAAAATTTAAA